>ERZ773054.541-NODE-541-length-28209-cov-61.400263_pt1 | contig 28209 bp, 28 predicted proteins | sample MGYA00580630_ERZ773054 | MGnify/ENA primary metagenome ERZ773054 (study PRJEB29015, sample SAMEA2737994) | human oral metagenome | biome: human oral; feature: human-associated habitat; material: dental | place: China | collected 2115 ... | reverse complement strand
GGAAATAGCCGGGGAATTTCATCTGGATGATGATGTTCAACTCAAAATCCAGCCGCTCCTGATATTCCGGCATTTTTGCCGCCCGCTCTGCCTCGTCGGGATAAAGCTGAACCATGCGTTCCTGCAAACCCTCGTTGGAGAGCTTCACCAGATAATCGTCGAGCGACAGGCCGTCGGGCGTCGGGAACAGGGGCAGGAAGTTTTTGCCCAGCGTGATATGGATATTGCAGCGTTTGGCGATTTCCACCGTGTTTTCCAAGGCTTCGGGCAAATCGGCGAAACGTTCTGCCATTGTTTCCGCACCGACAAAATATTGGCTCGGGGAAAATTCGCGCGGTCGTTTGCGGTCGGCCAGCGTCCAGCCTTCGGCAATGCACACCCGCGCCTCGTGCGCGAGGAAGTCTTCCGGCTCGAGGAATTGGGTCGGATGCGTGGCCACCACGGGCAGGTTCAGCTTCCGCGCCAAGGCCGTGCTGCCTGCCACCGAACGCTCCCACTCCAGTTTTTCGGGCAGGCGTTGCAGTTCGAGGTAGAAAGCGTTTGGAAACAGGGCGGCATATTTTTCCGCCGCCGCTTCGGCCGCCGCTTCGTGGCCGTTCATCAGATTGAGGCCGACTTCGCCGTAATGCGCCCCCGACAGGCAGATCAGGCCTTCGTTGCCGCCTTCGCCCAACCATGCCTGTTTCAACTGCGGCAGGCGGCCTTCTTCCTGACAGGTGAAGGCGCGGGTGAGTAGTTCGCTCAGGCGCAGATAGCCGTTGTGGTTTTTAACCAGCAAAAGGGCGCGGAAGGGTGTGTCGGGGCGGTCGGGATTTTCGATGCGCACGTCTGCGCCGATGACGGGTTTGATGCCCGCTCCGCGGCAGGCTTTGTAGAATTTCACCAGGCCGAACCCGTTCATCAGGTCGCTGATGCCGAGTGCGGGCAAGCCTTCCGCCAAGGCTTTTTTTATCAAGGCCTTCAGGCGCACCGTGCCGTCGGTGATGGAGTATTCGGAATGCAGGCGCAGCGGGATGTAAACGGGATCGGACATGGCGGGGACTTTGCGGAAAGGTTTCAGACGGCCTCCGGCGGGGCGGTCGGGCGGAACAAATACAGGGCGTATTGTAACAGAGAGGCCGTCTGAACATGCGGAAACACATTTTCAGACGGCCTTTCTGCCCGGCAACGGCGTTTCAGCTTTCCGGGGCGCAAAAGAAAGAATACAGCAGCCGTACGGTGTCGTTTACCCGTGGGTCGGCAATGTAATACTGCCGCTCCCGGTGGTTGGCCTCGCAGGACACCAACCCGGCTTCGCGCAGCAGTGCCAATTGGCTGGACATCGCCGCCTGCGGCAGTCCGGCCGCTTCGGCCAGCTCGGTTACGTTGTGCGGCCGCTCGTGCAGTTTGCATAACACGGCCAGACGGTTCGGATTGGCCAGCAGTTTCAGAAAAGCGGCGGCTTCTTCGTAGGGCGGTTGGTCGGCAGAGTCGGTCATATCGGTTTCTCGGCAAACGGGGGGAGGGGTGGCATTGTCGGCGATAACGGCTCCGTCGGCAACTTTCAGACGGCCTCCCCTGCCGTTTAACGGTTCCACGGCATGTTGGCCAACAGCCGCGCCATGCCGCAGAATCCGGTCAGCCCGGCCGTCAGCAGGCCTGCGCCGACTGCCGCGTTTATCAGATAAAACCACGGCGACACCAGCCAACCCGCCAGTACGCCGAACAGAATCAGCCCGCCAGCAATGGTTTGCACCTGCCGCATGATATCGGGCGCGGCGCGGTCGGCTTCGACGGGCAGCCCGGCGGCTTTCCATGCCTGCAAACCGCCTTCGAGAATATAGCATTCGCGCCCTCGGCCGAGTTCCGCCAACACCGCTTCCGCCATTGCCGTGCGTTTGCCGCCCAAACAATAAAAAATCAGGCAGGGCGCGGCGTTGTCGGGCAGTTTGCCTCGATGCTGCTCCGGCGGCAGGGACAATGCGCCGCCGATATGCCCGCCCCGATATTCCGCCCGGCTGCGGATGTCCGCCGCCAACGCGCCTTCGCGGATTTTGGCTGCCGCTTCGGCAGGGGCGATTAGCGGGAGTCGTCCGTCCTTATTCATGGTTGGCCTTCTTTATTTTTTGTCAATTCGGCAGGTATTGATGTCCAATAAGCTGTACAGCACGCAGCTCCCCATCAGCGCGGTGGCCAGCGGCACGATACCCAGCCATCCCCACCAGCCGATTTGTCCCGTGGCGGCTGCCGCAATCAATGCCACACCGACAACGATGCGGATAATGCGGTCTAAATTACCCAAATTCCGTTTCATTTTATTGCTCCTTGTCTGAGAATGAATTACCTAAAAATAAATACATATAATAAAAATCATATATAAGAAATAATATATCTCTAAGCAGGCTTTGTCAAACGGTTTGCGGCGGTTTGGGCTTTGCAGAAGTGCTCCGCGTACGATTTAATGCCGTAGGAATCTGTCTTCCCAACGAAATTTTTGCTTTCAGACGGCCTGAACGTTTTCCGCTAAAATAGGCCGTCTGAAAAGTTGTCAAACCGAAACATGATTCCGAAAGCCGCCTTATGCATGCAACCGTTTATCTGGAAAACGAAGAATACATCGCCTTGTGCGACCTGTTGAAACTGGCCGGACTGGCCGAAAGCGGCGGACAGGCGAAGGCTGTGATTGCCGAAGGGCTGGTGTTGCGCAACGGCGCGGTCGAAACCCGCAAAACGGCGAAAATACGCGGCGGCGAAGTGATTGAGTTCGACGGCGCGGTGCTGGAGGTGTGCGATGGCTGCGACCCCGACGGCGAATAATGAAGCCGCGCTGCCGCCCGAACCCGTGCCGCCCGAAGATTGGGAGTGCTGCGGCAGCGAATGCGGCGATGCCTGCACGTTTGAAATCTACCGCCGCGAAAAGGCGGAATATGAGGCTTTGAAACGGCAGATGCAGGCGGATGCGCCGTCCGGGCCCTAAGCCGCCTTGTCCGGCCCGTTCAATCGAACAAGGATTTTAACGCCGCCGAACCGCGTTTTCAGACGGCCTCCATTCCGTATGAGGCCGTCTGAAAGCCTAATTCCAATACAGTTAAAACGAATGCGGCCAATCCGTACAACCCCGAAACTATTCCGAACCCTATCCATGTCCGTATCCGTTTCCACCGCCAAACTCAACCTGATCCTGCTGGCCGCCGCCAATGCCGCCAACCTGCTGCTGCTCTACGCCGCCTCGCACGCGCCTTGGTGGGGGGCGGCCGTGGCGGCCGCACTGTTTGCCCTGAGCAACAATACGATGTTCGCGCTGCTGCACGAAAGCGTGCACGGCTCGTTCGCGCCCGACAGGCGGCTGAACGCATGGTGCGGCCGCCTCGCCGCCTTCTGGTTTCCCACCGGCTTTGCCGTGCAGCGCATGTTCCACCTCACCCACCACCGCAACAACCGTTCGCCGTCCGAGCAGTTCGACACCTTGCACGACGGCGACGTGTTGTGGCTGAAATACGCCCAGTGGTACGCCATCTTTACCGGCCTTTATTGGCCGTGCGCCGTCATCGGCGTGTTTTTCTATGCCGCCACGCCGCGTTTCGTTCGCCGCCGCTTGGCCGCACTTTTCGGCCGCCGTGGCGGCTTGCAGAGCGGGGCGGAAGACTATATCGGCAGCCTCGACCGCCTGCCGCAACTGTCCGCCCGTTTGGAAATATTCGGCGCGGCGGCGTGGCAGCTTTTCTGGGCCTGGCTGTTCGGCTGGACGTGGGGCGGCTGGATGGCCTGCTATGCCGCCTTCGGCTTTGCCTGGAGTTCGCTGCAATACACCGACCATGCCTTCTCGCCGTTCGACTGCAAAAACGGCGCGTGGAACCTGCGCGTGCCGCGTTGGCTGCGGGCGGTTTTCCTCAATTACCACCTGCATCTGGCGCACCACCGGCATCCCGAGCTTTCCTGGCGCGAACTGCCCCGCCATGCCGGTGAAGGGCCGCATTTTTTCACCGTTTGGCTGAGCTGCTGGCGCGGGCCGCGCCGTCCCGAAGATTTTCCGGTATTCAAACAGGGGCGCATCGAATGAACGCCGGCCTGCCGCATCCGCGCCGGTTCTTCTTTGTGCTGGCCGCCCTGTTTGCTCTGCTGTTCCTCGCGGGCTACGGCGGCAGCAATTTGATTGCCGCGTATATTCCGTGGCACATCAGACCCGCCTTGCCGTTTGAGTCCGCCATCCCCTTCCTGCCTGCCTGGAGTGCGGTTTACCTTACCGTGCCGCTGCTGCTGGCGGCTTCCGTCCGTTGGGCCGACTGGCGCGAAACTTGGGCGTTGTTTGCCGTTTTGACCGCCGAATTGGCCGCCGCCTGCCCGTTTTTCATCCTCCTGCCCGTTCAGACGGCCTATCCGCCGCGCCTTGCCGAAGGCTTTTGGCAGCCGTGGTTTGCATTGGCGGATCATTTGAGTATGGCGCACAACCACCTGCCCTCGCTGCACACCGCCTTCGCCTGCACCGCCGCCCTCGCCGCATGGAGGCATTCGGCGGCACGCTTCGCCCTGATTGCACCGTGGGCGGCAGCCGTCGTTGCATCCACCCTCCTGATACACGAACACCACCTGTCCGACCTCGTGTGCGGCGCACTGTTGGCCGCCGCCGTCTGGCACACCGTCGGCCCGTGGGCGCGGCGGCCGGACATCCTGCGGCGCGTATCCGTCGAATGGCAGATGCTGCTCGAACAAGCCGCCTTCGCCCGCCGCCACCGCCGCTACGCCCTCATCAGCCTGATTCTGGCCGCGTACAGGCTGCAGCATCCCGCGCGCGGCGGCCTGCTGGTGTCGGGCTACTGCTTTTTGCAGGCCTTCGACGACCTGATGGACGGCGACCGGCAGACGGCGCGCACAGCCGATGAAGAAGCCCGCCGCCTGATACGGGAATGGCGGCACGGCCGTTTCGACGAAAACGACCCGTACAGTCGATTAGCCGCCGACTTCAGAGGCCGTCTGAAAACGAGCGCAGTGAGTTTCTGCGAAGCTAAAACGAAGGCAGTGAGTTCTTGCGAAGCTAAAACGGATATAGAGGGTTTGGGCGAAGCCAAAGCGAACGCCAAGTATCCCGGTAAAACGGAAACCGTCCTGCCCGCCGCTGCCGCCCGTTTCGCCCTCACCCGCACCCTCGGGCTGCTGCACACCATGCACCTCGACCGCCTGCGTGCCGAACGGGCGCAACTGTGGACCGAAGCCGAAATCGCCGCCCAACACCGCCGCACCTTCACCCGTTCCCTCGACCTGCTTTTGGCCGCCTTGGGTTCATCCGTGCGCGGCTGCGACCTGCCCGAACTGGTCGATGCCTTGGGCTGGTGTTCCACCATGCGCGACCTGCCCGAAGACCTGCGCGCGGGCATCGTCAATATTCCGTCCGAACTCTGGCGGCAGGCAGGATGGCCGTCTGAAAAACGGCACGACCCCGCCGCCCTGAGTGCCGATGCGGCCTTCCGCGCTTGGATGCGGCAGGAAAGAAACCGCGCCCTGCAACTGCTCGACCAAGCCGACCGCCGCACCGCCGCCCTGAACGACGAAACCGCACGCCGCATCTCAAATCTATTCACCCGTTCCGTGCGCCGTTTCGCCGAACAACGCCTGCCTGCCCGCTACCCGTGGCTAAACGGGCCGACGGATCAGGCCGTCTGAAACGCAGCTTCGGCGGCACAAAGTTTATGCAAACCAAGGGCGGTATGGCGGGTTTTATCGTGAATTAAAATAAAAAATACCCGCCATCGTCATGCCCGCGCAGGCGGGAGTCCAGGGTTTGCGTTTTTAGGAATGGATAGGAAAGGGCGGTTATCCGACGGTTCGGGTTCCCGCCTGCGCGGGCATGACTATATGGGGCATCCTCATTTGAATTTACTGTATTTGAAGTCATAATCGGACAAACCGCCCGCCACACATTAAAGGAGAATCCCGCATGACCAACGACCGCTGGCAAATCCACCGCCACCTTGCCGAACAGGCCGACCAACGGCTGCAAATCGTCAAAACCGTCCCCCGCCGCATCCTCCTGGCCGGTGCCGACGGCGACAACAGCCGCCGCCTGCTTGCCGCCCGCTACCCCAAAGCGGCCTTTGCCGAATACGACCCCCGCCCCGAATGCCTGCGCGACGCGGCCGACAAACGCGGCGGCGGCCTGCTGTCCAAACTGGCGGGGAAAACCGTCCCCCAACACTGCCAAGCCCTTTCCGCCCCCCTGCCCGAAGCCTCGGCAGATATGCTGTGGAGCAACCTCGGCCTCGTCACCGAACACAATCCCGTGGCCGTTTTCGCAAGCTGGTCGGGCGCACTGCAAACCGACGGCCTGCTCTTCTTCACCCACTTCGGCCGCGACACCCTGCTCGAACTGACCGACACCCTGGCGCAACAAGGCATCGCCGCCCGCCGGCCCGCCCTCATCGACATGCACGACCTGGGCGACATGCTGGCCGACAGCGGCTTCTACGACCCCGTAACCGACACCGCCCGCCTGAAACTGGAATACCGCACCGCCGACACCTTCCTGCAAGACATGGACACCCTCGGCCTCTGGCACGCGCTGGACTTCGATGACCCGGCCGCCGCCCGCACCGCCATTGCCGGACTGTGGCAGCGGCAAACCCCGCCCGAACTGACACTCGAAACCGTCTTCGGCCACGCCGTCAAGAAAAAAATCCTGCCTGCGGGCGAAAACGAAGTACACTTCTTCCCGAGAAAAACCTGAACAGCCGCCTTTTCAGACGGCCGCCAACCGAAAGAGGCCGTCTGAAACACCCATGCAGCCCGTTCCATCAAGCAACAACCCACCCGAAGGAAAAAACATGCAGAAATACACCCGCCGTACCGCCCTGACCGCCCTGTGCGCCCTCCTGCTCACCGCCTGCCCGAGCAGTACCCAGCCCGGCGGCAGCCAACCCGCGGTTACCCGCCAAAAACCGCAGGCCGTCGTCGCCATCGCACTGGGCGGCGGCGCATCCAAAGGCTTCGCCCACATCGGCATCCTCAAAGTCCTCAAACAACACAACATCCCCGTCAAAGTCGTTACCGGCACCAGCGCGGGCGCGATAGTCGGCAGCATGTACGCCAGCGGCATGTCGCCCGACCGCATGGAACTCGAAGCCGAAATCCTCGGCAAAACCGACCTCGTCGACCTCACCCTCTCCACCAGCGGCTTCATCAAAGGCGAAAAACTGCAAAACTACATCAACCACAAAGTCGGCAACCGCCCCATCCAGCAATTCCCGATTAAATTCGCCGCCGTCGCCACCGACTTCTCCACCGGCAAAGCCGTCGCCTTCAACAGGGGCAACGCCGGACAAGCCGTCCGCGCCTCCGCCGCCATCCCCAACGTCTTCCAGCCCGTCGTCATCGCCGGCCGCCGCTACGTGGACGGCGGCCTGACCCAGCCCGTGCCCGTTACCGCCGCGCGCGGCCAAGGCGCGAACTTCGTCATCGCCGTGGACATCTCCGCCAAACCGATTACCGCGCCGAGCAAAGACTTCCTCTCCTACCTCGACCAAACCCTCAACATCATGAGCACCTCCGCCCTCAACGGCGAGTTGGCCAAAGCCGACGTCGTCATCAAACCGCAGGTTCAATCGCTGGGCGCGGTAGGCGGATTCGACCAAAAAGCGCAGGCGATCAAAATCGGCGAACAAGCCGCCCTCGCCGCCCTGCCGGAAATCAAACGCAAACTCGCCGCTTACCGTTATTAAGCACAAAAAGGCCGTCTGAAAGCGCAGCTTCCGCCAAGAAGTTGATTTCAGACGGCCTCTTGCTAGGCATAAGCTAATGGCGGATTGTGGATTTTTAATTTACTGGAAACCGATAATAAAACGATGAAACACTTACTCATAGACTTTGAAAACGTCCAACCGCAAAACTTGGATAACTTGCCGACTGACGGCATCCATATCTGGCTGTTTTTAGGTGCGGTACACAAATCGCTTCCTGTCAGTTTGGTGAAATCCCTGTTGCGTTTCGGCGAACGCGCCCATCTTGTCCAATTGCAAAAAACGGGTAAAAACGCATTGGATTTTTACCTGTCCTATTATCTCGGACAAATTACCGCCACCGACCCCGAAGCCCAAATCGGCATACTTTCGCGCGACGGCGGATATGATGTCCTGGTTGAACATATTTTGGAAACCCGACAAGCCAAAGGGATTGTGCGCCTGGCCAATATAGACGAAGTGCAACATCAGAAAATCACGGCCGCACCGCCGCCGGCATTGTTGGAAAACAGTCCGCAGCCTGAAACCGAACCCAAACCACAACAATCGTTGGCACCTTATTTCCAGGCAGCCCTGGCCGCGCTGCGCCGTCCCGACGCTTTCCGCCCCAGCCGCCTGCACAATTTGCAGAAATACCTGCACAAGTATGTTTTATGTGATTTGTTTGCCGACAAGGCTGATGAAGAGTGTGAAAGAACAGCCAATGCGGTTATTCACAAACTCAAAGTGCAAAATTTCATCAGCATCGATGAGCAGGAAGCTGTGTCTTACCACATCAGCGACAACGATTTGCTGCAAAAAATCCAACGCCATATTTTGAGCCAACGCCCCCAAACCTACGCCGACTTTCAAGCCGCCGTACAAAGCCGCGCGGATGCGCTCTGCCTGACGGTCAGCCCCAATGACATTCAGGCCTTCGCCCGGCATTTGCACGAACAAAACCTGATCCGCCAAGAAAACGGGAAAATCGAATATGCGCCGTTTGCCGAACCTAAACCGCAGCCTGCATCCAAGCAGGCCGCCAAAACCGGTTGGCAGCCTGATGAGGCCAAGTGGAAAAAGGTCATTGCCGCACTATCCGTTGCCAAAGCGAAACGCCCCGGTAAAATCAGCGCGCTGCGTAACACAATAAAAGCCCATACCAAATGCGGCGAACAGGAAACCGAAAAAATGTTGCAACATCTGCAAGACCTTAAAATCCTGCGCATTGACGGTGCAAAAATCACCTATCTCAAATAAACGACCATCAATCCAAGCATCGGCATGCCGATGAATGGGGCTGGGAGGCCGTCTGAAAACTGACTTTCAGGGTTTCAGACGGCCTCCCTTCATCCGCCGCCAAAAAAGCGCGATAAGGCCGCCGTATCCGCCATTTGGGGCATTAAGCACCTTTTTTGCCTGATAAAAAGCATCTAATCCGAAAAAATATTTAAAACGAAGCATAATATATGACTGAGGCCGTCTGAAAGTGCGGCTTCAAAGAAGCTGAAACCGGACTTCGGCACAGCTAAAACATCTCGGTTTGCGTTAGAATGCGCTTTTTTTTGTAAAGGCCGTCTGAAAAGGCGGGAATACTATGTCCGGACAACATACACACGCTTCGACTTGGCAGAGCAAACTCAACGCGCTGGGGCCGGGAATCATGATGGCTTCGGCGGCGGTCGGCGGTTCGCACCTGATTGCCTCCACGCAGGCGGGCGCGCTTTACGGCTGGCAGCTCGCGCTGATTATTATTTTGACCAACCTCTTCAAATACCCGTTTTTCCGTTTCAGCGCGCATTACACGCTGGACATGGGCAAAAGCCTGATTGAGGGCTATGCCGAGAAAAGCCGCGTTTATTTGTGGGTATTCCTGATTTTGTGCGTGGCATCGGCCACAATCAACGCGGGCGCGGTGGCCGTCGTAACCGCCGCCATCGTGAAGATGGCGATTCCTTCGCTGACCTTGAATGTCGGTGCAATCGCCGCGCTGATTATGGCTTCCTGCCTGATTATTCTGGCGAGCGGCCGCTACAAGGCTTTGGACAACGTTTCCAAAATCATCATCGTCAGCCTGACGATTGCCACGGTCGCGGCGGCCGCCATCGCCATGTCGCGCGGGATGCAGATGAAGCCCGACTTCATCGAGCCGACGCCGTGGACATTCACCGCTTTGGGCTTTCTCATCGCGCTGATGGGCTGGATGCCCGCGCCGATTGAGATTTCGGCCATCAATTCGCTGTGGGTTACGGAAAAACAACGCATCAATCCTTCCAGCTACCGCGATGGCATTTTCGACTTCAACGTCGGCTACATCACCAGCGCGGTGCTGGCCGTCGTTTTCCTTGCCTTGGGCGCGTATGTGCAGTACGGCAACGGCGAGGCGGTCAAAATGAAGGGCGGCGAATACGTCGGGCAGCTGATCAATATGTACGCCGTTACCATCGGCGACTGGTCGCGGCCGATGGTGGCGTTTATCGCCTTCGCCTGCATGTACGGCACGACGATTACCGTGGTGGACGGCTACGCGCGCGCGATTGCCGAGCCGGTACGCCTGCTGCGCGGTAAAGACAAAACGGGCAACCTCGAACTGTTTGCCTGGAACGTCTGGGTCGCAGGTACGGGCTTGGCGGTGATTTTCTGGTTCAACAGCGCGATGGCCGAACTGCTCAAATTCGCCATGATTACCGCCTTCGTTGCCGCCCCCGTGTTCGCCTGGCTGAACTACCGCCTCGTCAAAGACGACAAACGCCACAAGCTGACGGCGGGCATGAACGTCCTCGCCATCCTCGGCCTGGTTTACCTGATCGGGTTTACCGTATTGTTCCTGTTTGACTTGGGCGGCGCATTCAAAGATTTCAAATAGGCAGTTGAAAGAGAGGCCGTCTGAAAACATCGTTTCAGACGGCCTCAAACCTATCCCGGCCGTTTTCCATTACAATCCGCCCCATGCAAAAACTAATCTTCCTCCTCTGCCGCATCCTTGCCGCCCTGCCGCTGAAAAGCCTGCACGCCATGGCCGGTTTTTGGGGCGGCCTCGCCTTTTACTTGTTGCACAAAGACCGCGCCCGCATCCGCGAAAACTTGCAGATTGCCGGGCTGCCTGCGGACGATGCCGCCGTTAAAAAAGTATTGCGCGAAACCGCCAAAGGCGCGTTGGAACTGCCCGTGGCCTTTTTCAGACGGCCTGAAGACATCGAAACCCTGTTTCGCGAAGTGCACGGCTGGCAGCACATCCAAGCCGCGCTGGACGCGGGCGAAGGCCTGCTGCTGATTACTCCGCACCTCGGCAGCTACGACCTGGCCGGACGCTACATCAGCCAGCAGCTTCCCTTCCCGCTGACCGCCATGTACAAACCGCCGAAAATCAAAGCCTTCGATGCCGTCATGCAGGCCGGGCGCGTGCGCGGCAAAGGCCGTACCGCCCCCACCAGCATCCAAGGCGTGAAACAAGTCATCAAAGCCCTGCGCGCGGGCGAGGCCACCATCGTACTGCCCGACCACGTTCCCGCACCGGAAGAAGGCGGCGACGGCGTATGGGCGGACTTTTTCGGCCGACCCGCCTACACCATGACTTTGGCCGGCAAACTGGCACAAGTCAAAGGCGTGCGCGCACTGTTTTTCTGCGGCGAACGCCTGCCCGGCGGCCAAGGCTTCGTCTTACACGTCGAACCGCTGCAAGGCAGCTTGAACGGCGACAAAAAACACGATGCGGAAATCATCAACCGCAATGTCGAATACTGGATACGCCGCTTCCCCGACCAATACCTGTTTGCCTACAACCGCTACAAACACCCCGCCGGTGCGGAAGAGCGGCCGTCTGAACAGGCCGTCTGAAAGCGCATCTTCCGCAAGAATGTCGCGCTTCTGCGAAATTTACGGCGTTAAAACGGGCTTTCAGACGGCCTTCGCAGCGGGAAAACGGAAATAACCGAAGCGGATGCGGTTACCGTTGCCACCCATCCTGCCGATACCGTTCTGATTCTGATAAGGAAACCATCATGAAACACCAGCAAATTTTAGACAAACCGGCTGCCCGTCTCCTTGCTCCTTAAGCAAACATTTGGAAGCGTCGGTAGGTTTATATGATTTGACGGATATTTTTACTTTGCAAAAATTCCCGGAATATTTGTTTTTGATGACCTGAGTCCGAATCGGGTTTGGGGTTGGGCAAATCGTCCGAGTCCAATACTCAAAAGGCCGTCTGAAAACCTGATTTTAAGTTTTCAGACGGCCTTTTGATCGTGAAACCGTAAGAGGCAGGGATTCCATCCATTACCATTCACGTCCGGATGCAAAATTTGGGCTACGCAAACCTTCATGCCGTATATCCGACAAACGAAGACAAAATTGCCATTAAAATTTACAGAGGTCGCCTGAAACCCAGTTTCAGGATTTCAAAACGACCTCTTTCATTATCAAGAAAATGGCAAAAGCCATCTGTTTTTAAAACGTAAATCCAGTTTCCAATTCGTCGTCGCCGACCAAATCCACCAACAGCGCGTACAGCGGGGCGAGGTCGGTATAGCGGCGCGAGGCGCGGCGCAGGTAGTTGAGGAAGCGCGGGATTTCGGGGCGGTATTTGTCTTTGCCGTCGCGGTGGTAGAGGCGGGCGAAGATGCCGGCGACTTTCAGATGGCGTTGTACGCCCATCCATTCGAACCAGCGGTAGAACTCGTCGAATTCGGCCGGAACGGGCAATCCTGCGGCGCGAGCTTTTTCCCAGTAGCGGATGACCAAGTCCAGCACGAATTCTTCTTCCCATTCGATGAAGGCATCGCGCAGCAGCGATACCAAGTCGTAGGAAATCGGGCCGTACAAGGCATCTTGGAAATCAAGCACACCCGGCCGGCCGGCAGACAGCATCAGGTTGCGGACGATGTAGTCGCGGTGGACGAACACTTGCGGCTGCGCCAAGAGCGGCGGCAACAATACATCGGCAATCTGCTGCCATAGTTGTTTTTGCTTGAAGTTGAACGGTTTGCCCAATTCTTTGGCGGCAAACCAGTCGGGGAACAGGTTGATTTCGCGCAGCATGACTTCGCGGTCGTAAGGCGGCAGCACATGGGGGCGGCTTGCCTTTTGCAAAAAAATCAGTTCGTCTATCGCCTCCAACAGCAGGGCTTTATGTGCCGCCTCACTGCCGTCGTGCTGCATGGCGGCGAGGTAAGTGGTGCTGCCCAAATCGCTCAGCGCGGCAAATCCCAGTGTTTCGTCGGCGTGATAAACCTGCGGCACATTCAGCATGGAAAACAGCTTTTGCACTTTCAAATAGGGCCCGATGCTCATTTTGTCGGGCGGTGCGTCCATACAGATGACGGTTTGGCCGTCTGAAAAAGTAGCGCGGAAATAACGGCGGAAGTCGGCATCGGCGGCGGCAAAGGCCAGCTCGAAGGGACGGTCGGGATACAGGCTGTGCAGCCAGTTTTGCAGTTCGGATTGTCGTTGCATGGCGGTTTTACGGGGAAACGGTTAAAATGGCCGCTATTTTAACGGGCAAAATCGGTTTAAGGTGATACTTTGGCACGTTTATTTTTAGTCAAACCGCTGGCCTTGTCGGTCGGCATGGCGATTGCGGCGGGCGCGGCGGCGGAAACGCTGCCGTTGGGCAGTACCTGTCCGGCGTGCGCCGACGGCAAGGTTCAGACGGCCTCCGAGCAGGAAACGCCCTTGCAGCGCAGCGGCGAGCCCGGACTGCCCGTCGATTACACCCGCATCACCGCCGATGCCCTGCGCGGGCAGACCAATGTCGGCGTGGAGGCCAAAGGCGGCGTCATCATCGAGCGCAACCAGCAGACCGTCAATGCGGAACATGTGTCGTACAACCAGAAAACCGATACGGTAAAGGCCGACCAAGGCTTTATTCTGGACGACGGCGAATCGCAGGTGCGCGGTTCGACGTTGGATTACAATCTGTCCGGCGGCAGCGGCCGCGCGACCGAGGTGCGGCTTGAAACCGAACGCGAAGGCCGCCGTCTGCAGGCCGTGGGCAAAGAAGCGCGGTTGCAGGATAAAAACCGCTACACGCTGACCGAAGCCCAGTTCAACACTTGTCAAAAAGGCGATGCCTCTTGGTACGTCAGTGCCGACAGCATCGATGCCGACTATGCGAAAGGTGTCGGTGTGGCCAAACATGCCAAGCTGGTCTTCCACGGCGTGCCCGTGCTGTATGCCCCTTGGATGGATTTTCCGCTCAACGGCAACCGCAAGAGCGGCCTTTTGGTGCCGACCCTGAAAGTCGGCTCCAACGGCACGGAAGTCGATGTTCCTTATTATTTCAACCTTGCGCCGAATTACGATGCAACGGTCAGTACGGGCATCATCAGCTCGCGCGGCATCCGTCTGGGCGGCGAATTCCGTTATCTCCAGCCGGATTATCAAGGCACGGTAAACGGGGTTTGGATGCCGTCCGACAAACGCAGCAAACACAACAACCGCTATCAGGCCGCATGGAAACACAACCACCGTTTCGGTGCGGGTTTCAGCGGCGGGGTGGATTTCAATCAAGTTTCCGACAACGACTACTACCGTGATTTCTACAACCGTACCGACGTCGCCCGCAACGTCAACCTCAACCGTGAAGCGTGGTTGGATTACCAAACCGACATGTTCGGGGAAACCCTGACCGGAAAATTGACGGTTAAAAAATACCAAACCCTGGCCAATGCCGACGGCTATAAAGACGAACCTTACGCCATCATGCCGCGCCTGAGCGGCCGCTGGCAGAAAAACTTTGCCGACAACCTGTTCTCCGTCTACGGCCAATACACCCGCTTTGCACACGACAGCAAACAAGCGGGCGGCAGGCTGGTGCTTTATCCTTCCTTCAGCCGCCACCTGCACAACGACTGGGGCTACATCCGCCCGAAAGTCGGCCTGCACTACACCCATTACAGCCTTGACGGCTTCAATGAGAAAAGAAGCCGCAGCGCAGGCCGCGCCCTGCCCATCGTCAATATCGATACCGGCCTCACACTGGAGCGCGAAACCGGCCTGTTCGGCCGCGAACATATCCAAACCTTGGAGCCACGCCTCTTTTACAACTATATCCCGACCAAGTCGCAAAACGACCTGCCTAATTTCGATACTTCCGAAAACAGCTTTAACTACGAACAGCTTTTCCGTGAAAAGCTCTATTCCGGCCACGACCGCATCAACGCGGCCAACAGCCTCAGCGTCGCCCTGCAAACCCGCTATCTCGACAAAGCCACGGGTGCGGAACGCCTGCGCGCCGGTATCGGGCAGAAATTCTATTTCAAAAACGACAGCGTGCTGATAGACGGCAACATATCCCAAAGCAGCCGCAACCGTTCCGACTGGGTGGCTTTTGCCGACGGCGAAATCAGCCGCAGCGTCAGCGGTTACACGTCCGTCCATTTCAACGAAAACCGGTCGCGTTTCGACAGTGCCTCCGCAGGCATACGCTATCGTCCGCAAGACGGCAAGGTATTGGGCGCGCGCTATAAATACGGCCGGGACGAACCGATTTACCTGCAAAGCGACGGCACATACTTCCGCGACAAACTCAGTCAGATCGATTTGGCTGCACAATGGCCGATTAAGCAAAACCTTTACGGCGTCGCGCGTTTCAACTATGCCCTAAACGTGGGCCGGCCGCTGGACATCCTCGCCGGACTCGAATACAAAAGCAGCTGCGGCTGCTGGAGCGCGACCGCCGTCGCACAGCGTTATGTAACCGGCTGGAATATCGAACGCAACAAACCCGATTACAAAAATGCCGCATTCCTGACCCTGCAATTGAAAAACCTGAGTAACATCGGCAGCAAGACCGAAGACACACTCCGTCCGGCCATCCCGGGCTATATCAAAACCAACGAGGTAGTGAAATGAAACCCCAAAAAATCCTAACCGCCGCCCTTTTGGCCTGCTTTTTTCAGACGGCCTCCGCCGCCGACATTAAAACCGTAGACGGCGTTGCCGCCGTGGCAGGCGACAGCGTGATTACCATGCGCCAATTCGAACAGGCCATTGCCCAGGCACGCCGCCTGCCTGCCGCCCAGAGGCCGCCTGAAAACGAGTTGCGCCAACAGGTTTTGGCACAGCTGATTAACCAATCACTTATCGTTCAGGCCGGAAAACGGCGCGGACTGGCCGCCACCCAGGCCGAAGTGGACGAGGCCGTCGCCCATGCCGCCGCCGAACAGAAAATCAGCGTAGACCAACTCTATGCCCGCGCCGCAAAAGACGGCCTGAGCAAAGCCGCCCTGCGCCGTCAAACCGCCGACGCGCTGGTGGCGCAAAAAGTACAGCAACAGGCCATTTTGCAGAACGCGCGCGTCAGCGAGGCGGAAGTCAATGCCGCATTGGCACGGGCGCAGCAGCAGGGTGTCGCCATTCCCGAAGGTGAGGCTCCGCGCCAATACCGTGCCCAGCATATTTTGATTAAGGCGGAAAAAGAAAACGCCGTAGCCGCTGCCGAAGCCGTGATTAACAAAATCCGCGTGCAGGCGGAAAAGGGCCGTGATTTCGGCGAGCTGGCGCGACAGTATTCGCAAGACGGCAGTGCGGCGCAGGGCGGCGATTTGGGCTGGTTCGGCGACGGCATGATGGTGCCCGAATTTGAAAGCGCGGTACAGAAACTGAAAAAAGGCCAAGTCAGCCGTCCCGTCCGCACCCAGTTCGGCTGGCACCTCATCAAACTCAACGATGTCCGCGAAGTCGGCACGCCTGAGGAACGCCGCCGCAACACCATCCGCCAATACATCATGCAGCAGAAGGCCGAGCAGGCCGCAGGGCAGTTGCTGCAACAACTGCATGAAAGCACATATGTCGATGTGCGGATAAAATAACCGGTTCGCAGGCAAACAAGTCGGAGGCCGTCTGAAAATGTTTTTTCAGGCGGCCTCCGAGTATTTGGGTTGCCCGGCAACCTAACCTGTCAAAACATTCATTTTAGGCGTATCATTTCCCAGTTTGACGAAAGGTTAAAAAATATGGCGAAAAAATTTCCCATTTACCCCAAGCATCCCGAGCGGATTTGCTGGGGATGCGACAAATACTGTTCGGCCGAAGACCTGCAATGCGGCAACGGCTGCGAACGCATCCAGCACCCGTGCGAATTGGACGGGCCGGAATGGTACAAATCGGGCGATTGGAGCAATTTGTTGAGCGAGCAGCAGCAACGTGAGCTGGGCTTGCTGCCCGAGCCGCAGCAACCCAAAGCGGCAAAACCGCACATCAAGCTGCCGGTCAAACAAAAACTGTGCTGAATGCAGCGGATTGACTTTAAACCGGTACGCACGGCATCATCTTGGTTTGTGGTGATGGTCCTGATTTAAAATGAATCTGCTCTATTATGTTAAAGGCCATCTGAAAAACACTGTGTCGCCACAGGTTTTCAGACGGCCTCATTTCTTATTGTCGGAATTTCTCCTCTATTTGCCGGCCGAAGGTTAATCCTCCAGCGTTTGCAGCAAATCCAGCATGTTTTCCACTTCTTCCTCTTCTGCAGCGGCGAATCCTTCGGAGTGGCGGAACTCTTCCAAAATCGAACGGCCTTCGGATGAAAGGTTTAAATTGATGAATGCCGCTTTCACTTCCTCTGCCCGTGCCGCAGAATTCGGATGGAGCAGCATAACGTGGTGCATATCGTCAATTTGGCTGCGGATGATGGGGCGGAAGAGCCGTTTGCCGAAATCAGACAGGTTGTCATATGTTTCCGCCATCAGAAAACCGATTTCGGCACGTTTGTGGAAGACAGCGGATAAAACCGCTTCTTCCGAATTTTCCGCAAAGGTTAGGGTGTTGTGTTCGTTGAGGTCGAAACCTTCCATCAATCTCATGCCGATTAGATACATATCTTTATCGGAAAAAGAGATTTTGCAGCCGGACTTGATATCGCGGAGGCTTTTGTATGGAGAATGCGAACGGCAGACGGCAACCATCTCATCCGAACCGCAGGCAGGTTTCAATAAGGGTATCCAGCCCTGCTCACGAATCAGCTTTGAGGCGGAAAACGGATTGACGTATGCCATCCCGTCTTGTTGTCCGGCCAAAGTATCGGCCAGTTCGTCCGAATTTCCGGGCATATTGAGGTGGATGGTGCAGTTCATTTCACGGCGGACGAAGTCCCCGAGCAGATACCAAGTACCGAAATGCGAAGGCAGATAGTCGGGGGCGATGGTAAATTGCAACATGGCTAATCTCTTTCCTGCGCGCAAAGCTGCTGATAATAATCGCTGATTTCCGCAACCATAGCGGCTGAAGCCCTGCGTCTGACCGAAGTGTAGCCTTCGATTTTGCCGTTGCGGATATTGGGGATTACTGTGGCGTAAACCCAATAATAGCGACCGTCTTTACGAAGGTTTTTTACATAACCGTGCCATTTTTCCCCTTTGGAAACGGTGTGCCACAAATCTGCAAATGCGGCTTTCGGCATATCGGGATGGCGGAGGATGCTGTGCGGCCGGCCGATCAACTCCTCGCGGCTCCATGCGCTCATGGTAACGAAAGCCTCGTTGGCATGAGTGATGATGCCGTTCAAATCGGTGCGCGAAGTAATCAATTTGCCGTCGGGAAATTCGACTTCCTCATCCAAGATATAGGACTGGTCATTCGCGGTATGCCTGTTGCTGCGGGAAAAGGCCTGGGATGGATTGCCGATAAAAATGTGCGGATTCATGCTGCCGACTCCATATAGCCCAAGTGCCGGCGGATTTCTTCTACCGTACGGCGCAGTTGAACCAGCACCAAGCCCATGCGCGAACCTGCTTTGGTCGTGCTGACCAGTGCCAAATCATCGCTAATCTGCATCAGCAGCACTTCACCCTGCTGGCCTTGCAAAGTCATTTGATTGAAATTGCCGCAAGAGAGCAGGCGGGCGGTTTGGCCGCACAGGGACAACAATGCCGCAGAAAGCGAGCCGACGCGGTTTGAATCGATGTTTCGTTCCAATACGCTGACAATCGGCAGGCCGTCAATCGAAACGATGGCTGAGGAAGTCAGTGCGCCTGATTCGGCATGAAGGTTGTTTAAAGCATCATTTAATACTTCTTTTAACATTACAGTCTCCTCTGAATAGACGGTTTGGGATGAAATCAAGCCTTAATAAAGCATCATAATAAATAATCTATTCAATACAATTAAATAGAACTATTTAAATGAGTGTTCACTAAGATATATTTCGTATTTTAATGATTACTATATCATCACTTTTTTGATTTGTATCAAAATCAGAATGAGAAATGTAAAAAAGTCTATATACCAATAGTAATAGTGCGGCCTTAAAAAATGACAAAAGGAAAAATGACATTTTGATTATTAAAATTAAAATAACGTTATGAAGCATGTGATGAATAAAAAGGTAAAATAAATAAAAATACGCAAGATTGTATTATTTTTACAACATTTGGCTGATTTTGGTTTTTATAATGCGCCGTTGAATAGAAAAATCAGACAAAAGTGAATTTTTGTGATTGAAAATTTCTGTCAAGCCGTCTGAAAAAGAACGGCATGGCAGAAAAGCAAATTTTTGATATGCCGATATTGGGCGGGCATCAATACCGGCTATTTCCGATAGAGATGTGAGGTTGAAATGGCAACAGGCGGCATTGTGATGCCGCCTGTTCGTTGGATGGGTACAAGGCTATGCCCGCCCTTCGGCTGATGAAGTGCAGAGGGCGGGTTGCTTGTCATGCCGCGCTATGTCCTGCTGAACGTTGTCCTGCCTTACGGCGGATTAACCTTTATTGCCATAGCATTTGGCTTGAACCTCATTCATCACTGCCTAGGATTTTTCAGACGGCCGCTTTCAAATGTCGGTACACTCCTGCCACATGATTTCCTGCGAACTGCATACTTTCCCGTTTTCTCCCGGTTCTGCGCGGATATAGCTGCCGTCGGGCTGCATCAGCCAGGCTTGGCAGTTATCGTTTAAGGCCAGGGTCAGGCCTTCGCGGATAACTCGGGCTTTCAGTTTTGGATGTTCTACGGGCGTGCAGGTTTCTATGCGGCGGAAGAAGTTGCGCCCCATCCAGTCGGCACTCGATATATAGGTGTTTTCCGCGCCGTCGTTGTAGAAGTAGTAAACGCGCGAATGTTCGAGCTGGCGGCCGATAATCGAGCGGACGCGGATGTTTTCCGACAGGCCTTCCACTTGCGGCCGCAGGGCGCACATGCCGCGTACGATCAAATCAATCTGTACGCCGGCCGCACTGGCGGCGTACAGTTCTTCGATGATGTTCGGTTCGATCAGCGAATTGAGTTTGGCGACGATGCGGGTCTTCCTGCCGGCTTTGGCGTGTTCGGCTTCGCGGCGGATGCCTGCAACCAGCATTTTGTGCAGGGTGAACGGGCTTTGGTAGAGTTTGTTCAGGCGGCTGGGCTGGCCTAGGCCGGTGATTTCCATAAACAGGGTGTTCACGTCGGCGGTAATTTGTTCGTCGGCAGTGAGGAGGCCGAAATCGGTATAGATGCGCGAAGTGCCTTGGTGGTAGTTGCCGGTGCCGAGGTGCGCATAGCGTTTCAGACGGCCTTCTTCGCGGCGGATAACCAAAGCCATTTTGGCATGGACTTTGTAGCCGAATACGCCGTATACGACATGTGCGCCCGCGTCTTCGAGCCGTTGCGCCCAATTGACGTTGTTGGCTTCGTCGAAACGCGCCATCAATTCCACAACCACCGTTACCTGCTTGCCCGCCAATGCGGCGTTCATCAGTGCCTTGGCCAGTTCGGAATCGGTGCCTGTGCGGTAGATGGTCATTTTGATGGCGACGACGGCGGGGTCGGCCGCGGCTTCGCGGATAAAGCGGACGACGGGTTCAAATGATTGGTAAGGATGGTGCAGCAAAATATCTTCCCGGGCCACGGCTTCGAGTACGCCTTCGTCTTTTTTCAGCATTTTTGACAGGCTGCCGCTGCGCGGGGCGTATTTGAGGTCGGGGCGTTCCACCATGTCGGGCACGGACATCAGGCGCACAAGGTTCACCGGTCCTTTGACTTGGTAAAGGTCTGCGGGTTTGAGTTTGAAATGGCCGAGCAGGAAGTCGTAAATGTGGGGCGGACAGGTTTCCGCCACTTCCAGCCGGACGCCGTCGCCGTATTCGCGGTCGTGCAGCTCGCTTTGGATGGCGGCGCGCAGGTTTTTCAGGTCTTCTTCCGCCAAGGTCAGGTCGCTGTCGCGCGTGAGGCGGAATTGGTGGCAGCCTTTCACTTCCATGCCGGGGAAGAGGCGGTAGACGTATTCGTGCAAGATGGACGACAGGAAAACGAAGCCTTCTTCTCCGCCGCAGATTTCAGACGGCAGTTTGACCACGCGCGGCAGGATGCGTGGGGCTTGGACGATGGCCATGCCCGAAGAGCGGCCGAATGCGTCTTTACCTTCGAGTTCGACGGCGAAGTTCAACGACTTATTCAATGGTTTGGGGAAGGGGTGCGCGGGGTCGAGGCCGACGGGGGTGAGTATCGGCCAGAGTTCGCGGTCGAAATAGTCTTCTATCCAGGCGCGCTGTTCCGCCGTCCAGTTGCGGCGGCGGTAAAAATGGATGCCTTCGCGGCTCAGGGCGGGTTGCAGTTCGTTGTTGAACAGGTCGTATTGTTCGTGTATCAGGCGGTGTGCCTCAACCGATGCGGCGGCAAGGGTTTCGGCGGGCGTCATGCCGCTGTCGAGGATTTTGCCGGGATTCCGTTTGTGTTCGCGCCTCAGGTAGGCCATCCGTACTTCAAAAAATTCGTCGAGGTTGGAGGAGACGATGCAGAGGAAGCGCAACCGCTCAAGCAGGGGGATGCGCGCATCCTGCGCCTGCGCCAATACGCGGCGGTTGAATTCGAGCAGGCTCAGTTCGCGGCATAATATGCGGTTGGATTGAGGCATGGCGTTCTCCTTCAAATATGTTTGACGTTAATGACGATGGACGGAATGTCTGCGTATAAGGTGTCAAGTATAAGTCCGGCGGCAGGGTTTTTCCAGTTGGGAGGCCGTCTGAAAAGAAACGGTGGTGGATTGGGGCGGGGTTATCGGTTATGCTGAAGGGAAGAATGATGTATATCAAATATTCAGATTGTCCGAATCATTTACAATAGCGGTTTGCCTTTGTGGTAAAACGATAAAGATATTGCGGCATCGGAATAATTTAAAGGAAAATTTATGGCCATCAAGCATGAAATACGGGATAACGAGATTTTTGTTTTCGGTTCGAACAAGGCCGGCAAACACGGTTTGGGCACGGCTCTGACCGCGCGGATGAAATACGGTGCGGAAATGGGGCAGGGATTCGGTTTGCAGGGGCAGTCTTTGGCGATTCCGGTGAAAGACGAGCAATTGAAACTGCTGCCTTTGGAAGAAATCAAAACCTATGTCGATTTGTTTATCGATTTTGCCAAAACCAATTTCGACAAACGTTTTTTCGTTACACCCGTCGGTACGGCTTTGGGCGAATATCATGCGCAGGATATTGCACCGCTGTTCAAAGGCGTGTCCGACAATTGCCGCCTGCCGCCGGAATGGGAGGAAATCCTCAAAGCTGAATGAAAGGCTTTAAGGGCAGATAATTAAAAAGGCCGTCTGAAAACCGGAAATATGGTTTCAGACGGCCTTTTTATGTTTTTGCCGAAGGTGTCTTTTATTTCGGCTCTTGCGGCACATAACCTTGCACTGCGTCGGCGCCGTCGCCGAAGAAATAGTTTTCCATCTGCTGGGCCAGATATTCGCGCGCGCGGGGGTCGGCCAGGCTCAGGCGGTTTTCGTTGATCAGCATGGTTTGGTGGCGCGTCCACGCTTCCCATGCCTCTTGCGATACGTTTTCAAAAATCCGCTTGCCCAGCTCGTTCGGCAGGGGGGCGAATTTCATGCCGGGGGCTTCTTTGCCCAGTTTCACGCAATGAACCATACGGGTCATGATGTTTTCCTTCAACGGTTTTTCAGACGGCCCGAATTCTAACGGAAGAGCGTTGCTTTGTATAGGAAGCCGCTTTCAGACGGCCTCCTGCTTGATTTTCTCTACCAGGAAATCGATAAAGCTGCGTATTTTCGCACTCAAAAAAGCCCTGTCGGCATAAGCTGCATACAAGGTGGCGGACGGGATGCGCCATTCGGGCAGCAGGCGTACAAGGCGGCCGCTGTCGAGATCGCGTTTGACCGTCCATGCGGGCAGGTAGCCCAAGCCGCCGCCGGCCAAAACCATTTCCCGCACCATAGGCGTATTGTCCGCCCGAATGGTCGAATTCGGCGCGAGGTTAAAATGCTCGCCGTCACGTGAGATTTTGATATGCTCCATATCGACATAACTTGCTTGGACGAAATTGTGGGTAAGAATTTCCTGCGGTGTGGCGGGTGTGCCGTGCCTTTGCAGATACTCCGTTTCGCCAATCAAATAAAAAGCGATTTCGCTTAATGGGCGGACAATCAACGTGGGCGGCAGGTCGACGCTGCTGACGCGTAAGGCCAAGTCCACCCCTTCGGCAACCAGGTCGATTTTGCGGTTGTCCAGAATCAAATCCAGCGATACGGCCGGGTAAAGGCGGCAGTATTCGGCCAGCCAACTGCAAACATGATGGTTGGCAAACCACATCGGCATCGTAACCCGCAGCAGCCCCTGCGGTTTTTCCGTCCCGCCGGCTGCGCGTTCGGCAGCGGTTTCGAGCGTTTCCAGCGCATAACCGCATTCGCGGTGGTATTCCGCTCCGGCTTCCGTCAGATACAGATTACGGCTGTTGCGTTGCAATAGTTTGGCACCGATATGGTTTTCCAGATGGCTGACGTGTTTGCTGGCCATCGCGGTGGAAATACCGAGTTTGTCGGCGGCACGGGTAAAGCTGCCTTGCCGAACCACTTCGCGAAAAACCTTCAGGCTGAATAAAGTATCCATGATTTCTTATTGGGAAATATTGCGTCAATAAACATAGTATATATTTACTGAAAAGAATTATCTATTATTCCGTCTTATTGAAACCGTTTTATCCGATAAGGAAGATTTTATAATAATATGAGTTAGAGCAATCACTTCCGGTCCCTCTATTTTTCCGCAGCCGGCGGCGGTGCTTGGTCGCCGGACAGGCTGCTTTCCAAAACCGATACCCAGTAAACGAAAGGAAAATAAAATGTCATACCGAATTTTGCAGCAGGCTGCCGAAACGCGCCGCTCCATTTATGCTTTGAATAAACAACTGCCCCTGTCGGCTGCCGAAACCGCACAAATTGTTGAGCACGCAGTCAAACATACGCCGTCGGCATTCAATTCACAATCCACCCGTGTGGTCGTCCTTTTCGGTGCCGAACACGAAAAGCTGTGGCAGTTCGCCGAAAACGCCCTGCGAGCCATCGTTCCGGCCGATCGGTTCGAACCGACTGCGCAAAAATTGGCCATGTTCAAAGCGGCCGCAGGAACCGTTTTGTTTTTTGAAGACCAAAACGTCATAAAAGGCCTGCAAGAACAATTCCCTGCCTATGCGGAAAACTTCCCGGTTTGGGCCGAGCATGCCGATGCCATGCACCAATACGCCGTGTGGACGACCTTGTCCGCCGCAGGTGTCGGTGCAAATCTTCAGCATTACAACCCCTTAATCGACCAAGACGTTGCCCGCGAATGGGATATTCCCGCCTCGTGGACATTGCGTGCACAGCTGGTGTTCGGCGGCGTTCAAGCACCGGCGGCTGAAAAATCTTACGGGCCGTTGGAGGGGCGGTTTAAAGTGTTCGGCGGTTAATTCAATCGTATAAAGCAGGCCGTCTGAAATAAGTTTTCAGACGGCCTGAGACCTTTGCAAAATTTCCTCCCAAAAAATCCCCTAAATTCCCATCCGGGCATCTAGGGGATTTCTCACGAGTACCTTCTTCCGGTAAACCGCACAAGCCATGATCGCCAAAAACATCAACCGCTTCGCTCTTGAAGCTGGAGGAAGTGATTGACCGGCAGTCGATCGAACAGTAACTGAATCGTCAAAGGCCCCGTTATCTCCGAGACTGCCGCGGCCGCCCCGCCTCTCCCTTTTTACCCATGTTTAAAGCTGTCCTGCTCAGCCAATGGCACAGCCTCATCACCCATATCGACTTCAACCTGTTTTTCCGTTTTGACGAGTTGAGTATACCCGATTACAGCACCTGATGCCGTTACCGCAACCGGCTGGCACAAGACGACACTTTGGCCGAGTTGCCGGGACTGATTAACCGCCAACTGATCGAAAACGGCTTAAAAGTAGGGAAGCATCCGCCGTTAACGCCCATGAGTGCAAACATCTGCCGTCTTTGTTGGAAGGCCTAGACGTAGGCATGACCGTCTATGCCGGCAAAGGCTGCGACTGTTTGGGCATCAGGGTTTTGCGCAGCCGCTCTAGGGCAACGGTCTGCGAATAGCCCTGCGAATGGCCCGCCAATATGGCTTGTGTGTGGATATTGTCGGGCCGAAAACCAACATTTTCGGGGGCATGGGTGCGAATGTACGCTAAGCAGCAAGGCAGCAGGCTGTATATCAACTCTCCCGATGGAGTTTGGTGCGGCATATTGTACGCAAAACCAGATGCATGCTGTTTTTAAAAGAATTTCATGAAGCCAAGGCTAGCGGTGAAAGTGGTGTAGCAATTGGTAAAGGTGCACAGGCAACCGCGAAAAATACTATCTCAATCGGTACAGGTAATATTGTTTCGGGAGAAGGTTCAGGTGCAATCGGTGATCCGACCACTATTACAGGGGCAGGTACATATACTATTGGTAACAATAATGGGACTGTCAGCGCTAATGCCGCAGGTGCATTCGGTAACGACAATACTCTGACCGGGCATAACAGCCGCATTATCGGTAATCACAATATCGTAAATACTGAAAATACCTTTGTTGTTGGTAATAATGTTAGCCGTGCCATAGTTAACTCCGTTGTACTGGGCAACAATTCCAGCGCTGAACGCGTACACACCACGGCCACCACGCCGGGAGGCAACTACACATTCGGAGGTCTGAACGATGCCAACGTGGCCGGCGTGAACAACGTGGTTGGCGTGGTCAGCGTCGGACAAGGGGCTGCGGGCAGCGATGCTTCTGTGGAAACTCGCCAGATCCAAAACGTTGCCGCCGGTGTCGTATCCGCCACCAGTACCGATGCCATCAACGGCAGCCAGCTGTACCATACCAACCAAGCCATCTTGAATGGTGTAAACGGAAACTTGGCTAACTTGGGTGCGCGTATCGGTCAAGTGGAAGATGCCGCTAATGCGGGTACTGCGGCAGCTATGGCAATGGCAGGCCTGCCGCAAGCCTATCTGCCCGGTAAGAGCATGATGGCTGTCGGTGGTAGTGTTTATCGCGGTGAAAGTGGCTATGCAATCGGCTATTCCACTATTTCTGATGGCGGTAACTGGATTATCAAAGGCACTGCAACAGGTAATTCCCGTGGTCATTATGGTGCTACCACTGCGGTAGGTTATCAGTGGTAAGTTAGTTAAATCGATTTCAGACGGCAGTAAGAGGATTAGAGGCCGTCTGAAATCGACAATTGAAAGGATGAATATATGAAAATAAATACTTCATGGTTAAAAACAGGTGCTGCATTGGCAGCTGTTTGCCTTCTGTCTGCTTGTGCAACCAAAAGTAAGATTACTGCTGACGGCACAACAGATAATCCAGTTTTCCCAAAACCTTACTCATTGACATTTAATAAAAATCGGGGCACTTTCCCTATCCAGGCAGAGTTAGACAAAATGCGTCCCGGCTTGACTAAGGATGATGTGTATAAAATCTTAGGCCGCCCTCACTATGATGAAGGATTATACGGTGTGCGCGAATGGGATTATTTGTTCCATTTTTATACTCCGGGTGTAGGTACTGATCCAGATAATACATCGGGCGTGCCAGATATTACGACTTGCCAATATAAAGTTATTTATGACAAACACAAATTTGCACGGAGTTTCTATTGGAATCCTGTTTATCCGGCCGATGCGGTTTGCCCTCCCAAAGAGCCCCAAGAGCCTAAAGCTGAGCCTCAGGTAATTATTCGTGAGATAGTGCCTGCTCCTCAGAAAATTCGGCAATAGGTCAGTTTGATGTTAAAAGCTTTATGCTTGTTAATGCTGTTAGGGGCGAGCGTTGCTGCTTCCGCTTCTGGCAGCATTGATACTTTTATGCAAAGTAAAAAAGTAATTGTCTATACCGATAAGGCCGAATTATGTTTTGCTGATACAGGAGAATGCCATCCTGTGTTGATTGGGAAAACGACACCCAAAGGCCGGTTTGATCTGCAACTGTACAGTACGGAAAAGGCCGGTTATGGCGGCGACGTAATTGGTTTCAAACAAGAAAAAGACTTTTTGTTTGCCTTGCACCGTGTTTGGACGTTGAAGCCGTCAGAGCGTCGATTGGAACGCATTCGATCCCCGTTGGTTGCAGACCGAATTATGACTAATGGCTGTATCAATGTTCATGACGAGGTGAACGAAAAATTAAAAACGTATTTTGTACTCGAAATCCTCTAAAAAGATGATTTAAAGAAGCGAATATTGTCCATAGTCATTGTCTTGCGGCTTGAAAAAGTTATAATTGGAAGCGTCGTTTTCCTCAATACTCAAAATATTGTTTGTCGGCAGATTGGGTATATGAGGCCGTCTGAAAAACATTTTTTACAGAAGGAATATCTATGTCGCAAACTCAAAACGCCGTCATCCCGTCATGGTCATGGATGACGGCCCGTGTAGTCCGTATTTTAGGTTTTGGATTTGGTACAGGCTTGACGAAAAGTGCTCCGGGTACTGTGGGTACCTTGCCTGCCATTTTTATTGCCGGCCTGTTGTTCGGCATGGGCATGAGTCATCTGACATTGCTGATTGTGGCGGCTGTCCTGTTTTTGCTCGGGGTTCGGATTTGCGATATTTTGAGCCGGGAATTGGGAACACATGATCATCGCGGCATCGTTTGGGACGAATTTGTTGCCATGCTCCTTGTATTATCCTGCGTGCCGCAAGGGCTGGGTTGGTGGTTACTTTCCTTCTTATTATTTCGGCTGTTTGACATCTTAAAACCACAGCTGGTGAAATGGGCGGATAGTCAGATTAAAGGCGGATTGGGTGTCATGCTTGATGATGCGATTGCCGCTGTTTATGCCATCTTAGTCGTGCAAGCACTGCATTGGTTATTTGCCTAAATCGATTTAGAAAATGGGGGTTGTCCTGATTATTTGGGACAGCTCCTTTTTATTTTTCCGGTTGGCTTTTTGATTGAACAGGTGGTGGATTTCAAATAACGACAGACCAGCCAACTCAGTGTCATTTCCAAATTTGGCAGCATTTCCTTTTCAAATGCCGTCGGGGCTTATAGGAGGCCGCCTGAAAGCCCCATTGCCTAAAATCTATGATATTCCTACAATACCTCCGCACGCTAAAGCCTAAAAAAGTAATTGCTACTAAGTTTGAGCAGCCTGTTATTTCAAACCATCATTTCAGAAACACATCATGCAAGAAACCCAAATCCTTTCAGACGGCCTGCAATCCCGTTCATTCAATATTCCCCGCTACCGCCTGACCAAACTTGGCGAACAAATGGCGCGCCTGCCCATCGACCCGAAAATCGCACGCATTTTGCTGG
>ERZ773054.537-NODE-537-length-28330-cov-20.190309_pt1 | contig 28330 bp, 30 predicted proteins | sample MGYA00580630_ERZ773054 | MGnify/ENA primary metagenome ERZ773054 (study PRJEB29015, sample SAMEA2737994) | human oral metagenome | biome: human oral; feature: human-associated habitat; material: dental | place: China | collected 2115 ... | reverse complement strand
GGTGGGAGATGATGGCAAACGTGCGGCGGCGGCGCACTTGGTCGAGGATTTCTTGTGACATGGGGTTCTCGTGTCGGTTTGGCGTTTTCAGACAGCCTGAAACGCGTGAAAAATCAAAGGGACGGATTTTAACAGATTTTGACACGCAAAAGCAGCCTGCACTTCGTTTTCGGGGTGCAGGCTGCTTTTTCGGGGTGTGGCGGGCGCAAAGAGTGGGTATGGCGGCGATACGCCATGAAACGGCGCCGGATTTCAGGGATTCTCCAATGTGCAGGCTGCTTTTGAACCGCACAAAAAGCAGCCTGCACTTTGAAAATCGGAACAGTCGTATATAATTCTCCTTTTTTCACGGGAAAGATATATGTCGCGCAAAACGGCTTATTTATTGGCGATTTCCATGATCGTTGCCCTGCTGGTCACCGTGCCTGCCGCTTTGGTGTTCGTGCCGAAAAACAACGGCGTGCCTTATCGGCTCACAGTGGAAAAAGGACAGGGCTTTGCCGCGGTCGGCCGTCAGTTGGCGGACAAGGGGCAGGTGTTTTCGCGCTGGGGCGTGCTTTTGGCCGCTTATTTGAACGGCACGCAAAACCAGCTGGCTCCGGGCAGCTACCGCCTGCCTGCGCGCGTGTCGGCATGGGAAATCGTGCGGCGGCTGAGCAGCGCGGGGCCGGACATGGTGCGCATTCAAATTGTGGAAGGCATGCGGTTTGCCCAAATGCGCCGCATCATCAACCAAAACACGCTGCTGCGGCACGATACGAAAAACTGGTCGGACAAAGAGTTGATGCAAAAAATCGCTTCCGAACCCGTGTCCGACAATCCCGAAGGCCTGTTTTTCCCCGACACTTACGAAGTGGCGGCCGATTCGAGCGATGTGGCGATTTATCGGGCGGCATACCGCGCCATGCAGGAAAATCTGCAGGCTGCCTGGGAGAGCCGCGCCGACAACCTGCCCTATAAAACACCTTACGAACTGCTGATTATGGCGAGCCTGATTGAAAAGGAAACCGCGCACGAAGAAGACCGTCGCGACGTGGCCGCCGTATTCCGCAACCGCCTGGCCATGAACATGCGCCTGCAAACCGACCCCGCTGTGATTTACGGCATGGGCAGCGCGTATAACGGCAAAATCCGCCGCGCCGATTTGCAGCGCGACACGCCCTACAACACCTACACGCGCTACGGCCTCACGCCCACGCCCATCGCCCTGCCCGGCCGCGCCGCACTGGATGCCGCCGCACAACCGTCCGACAGCAAATTCCTGTATTTCGTTTCGCGCATGGACGGCACGGGCAAAAGCCAGTTCAGCCACACGCTGGAAGAACACAATGCGGCGGTGAAGCAGTATATTCTAAAGAAATAATGCCGCACGGTTTCGGCAACCAAAAAGCAGTACCACAGGCACGCACATTGGTTAGCCGAATCATAGATTCAGACCAAAGCAGCCTGCACTTCAATTTTCAAAGTGCAGGCTGCTTTTTTATAGTGGATTAAAATAAAAATGAGACAAGGCGGCGAGCCGTAAGGCGTACAAGCAGTACGTCAAGGCGAGCCAACGCCGTATCATTGCAATTTTAATCCACTATATCCATTCAATCATTGCCCTATCAAGATACCGTCCGTATCAAACCGTTCTGTATGTCAAACACTTCATCGGCCAGCACATCGGCATCTTGCGCGTCGTGCGTCACCAGCAGCAGCGGAATGTCCAATTCCTGCTGCACGGCCAGCACCTGTTCGCGCATTTGGCGGCGCAAATCGGTATCCAGCGCGGAAAACGGTTCGTCCAGCAGCAGCCATTCGGGTCGGACGATGCAGGCGCGCGCCAGGGCGGTGCGTTGCTTTTGGCCGCCGGAAATCTGGTGCGGGTAATGGTGCGCCAAATGGGCGAGCTGCATTTTGTCCAGCCAGAACTGCGTTTGGGCGCAGGCTGCTTTGGGCGGCTGTGCCAGGTTTTTGTGCAGCCCGAAGGCAATGTTTTGCGCCACGGTCAAATGCGGGAACAGCGCATAATCCTGAAACATCAGCCCCACGCGGCGTTTTTGCGGCGGCAGGTGGCGGCCTGCGGCGGTATCGGCATAACACACATCGCGGATGCGGACATGCCCTTCCTGCAACGGTTCCAGCCCTGCCAGCAGGCGCAAAGTCAGGCTTTTGCCTGAGCCGGACGCGCCAATCACGGCAATGCGTTTGGCGCTGCTTTGGCAGGCAATGTCGAGCGAGAACGTGTGGCCGGGGCTGTGAAGGCGCTGGCGGAGGCGGAAATCAAAAATCAGCGGTTGCATGGTGCGGTTTAGTAATGGGGTTTGCTTTTGCTCAGGCGGGCGGTTGTCCACAAAATCACGATGCAGACAAGGGAAATCAGCGCAACCAACTGGTTGGCCAACCCATCATCGCCTGCCTGCACGGCTTCGTACACGGCAATGGAAAGGGTTTGGGTTTGGCCGGGAATGCTGCCGGCCACCATGAGCGTGGCGCCGAATTCGCCCAAGGCACGCGCAAACGTTAGCAGAATGCCGGCCAAAATGCCGCGCCAAGCCAAAGGCAGCGTGATGCGCCAGAACACGGCGGCTTCGGGCAGCCCCAATACGCGGGCGGCCTGTTCGAGCTGCGGGTTCACGCCTTCAAATGCGGCACGCGTGGGTTTGACGATGAGCGGAAATGTGACGACGGCGGCGGCAATGGCGGCGCCCTGCCATGTGAAGATGAGGCGGATATCGAGCGCGCTTTCCAGCCATTGGCCGATGACGCCGCGTTTGCCCAGCAAAACCAGCAGGTAATAGCCCATCACCGTGGGCGGCAGAACCATGGGCAGCGTGAGCACGGTATCGAGCAATTCGCGGCCGGGAAAACGTTTGCGGGCCAGCAAAAAGCCGATTGTGATGCCGAGAATGATGTTGATGGCGGTGGCGGTGAAGGCCACTTTGAGCGATAAATAAAATGCCGGCAGGGTATTGGCAAAGTCCATGGCGTTTGTTGGTGTCGTTATTGGAATGGGTGCAGGCTGCTTTTGAGCGTACATCGGCCGTGTTTTACTGCGAAATCATCATTCCCGCAATAAAACACGACGCATATCACAACGGTTAAGGTTTGCTGAAACCGTATTTACGCAACACGTTTTGTCCGTTGGCCGACAAAACATACTGCACGAAACGCTGCGCTTCGGTTTTGTGCGTGCTGGCGGCCACCACAGCCAAAGGATAAGACACAGGTTTCACGGTCGGCACGGTGGCGGCAATGTTCAGGCGGCTTTGCTGCAACACGGCATCGGTGCGGTACACAAAGCCCGCATCCGCCTCGCCGCGCGTCACATAATCCAATGCCTGGCGCACGTTTTGGGTGTACACCACTTTGCTTTGCAGCGCGTCCCACACGTTTTGTTGCGTCAAAGCGGCTTTGGTATAGGCGCCGGCAGGCACGCTTTCGGGTTTGCCCACGGCAACATGGCGCACGGCATTGTTCAGCAAATCCGCCGGTTTGGTAATGCGCAGGCTGCTGTTTTTCGGGGTCACCAGCACCAGCGAGTTGTGTGCGAAGGTTTTGCGGGTGTTCGCCTGAATCAGGTTTTGCGCGGCCGCTTTGTCCATGGTGGCTTCATCGGCAGAAGCAAATACGTCGGCCGGTGCGCCTTGGGCGATTTGCTGCAACAAAACGCCGGATGCGGCGGTGTTCAGGTTGATTTTGGCATCGAGATATTTTTGCTGATACTGCGCGGCAATTTCGCCAAACGCCTCTTTCAGGCTGGCGGCGGCCGACACGGTAATTTCTTCTGCGGATACATTCAAAGACAATGCCAGCAAAACGCTGCCGGCCAGATATTTCGGGAATTGGCGGTTCATGTGGAATCTCCGGTTCGGTGAGTGGACGGGTGTCAGAAAAACGCCTGACACCTTAACAAAATCAGCCATCGGGCAAAATAATAATTTCGGTGTATTTTGCGGACTAGTTCTAAAGTAGTAGGTAACTGTTTCACCTAACAACGGCAAGTAAAGCAGCCTGCACGCCGATTTTTCAAGTGCAGGCTGCTTTTTACCATTTGATGCTAGAATATCCGCCTTTTCCCACAACACGGAATCCGCCATGCAGAACGAATTATCCGATGCACAATTACTGCGTTACAGCCGCCACATCCTGCTGAACGAAATCGGCGTGGAGGGGCAGGAAAAGCTCTGTCGCGCCACGGTTTTGGTGGTGGGTTGCGGCGGTTTGGGCGCGGCGGTGCTGCCCTATTTGGCGGCATCGGGCGTGGGGCGGCTGATTTTGGCGGACGACGACACGGTTGACGAAACCAACCTGCAACGCCAAACGGCTTATGCCGAAAGCGATGTCGGCCAATACAAGGCATTGGTCATGCAGCGTTTTTTGCAGCAACGCAACAGCGCCTGCCGCATCGACGCACTGACGGAGCGCCTGGACGAAGCGCAGTTGAACGCCTTATTGCCGCAATGCCAAGCAGTGGTGGACTGCTGCGATAATTTTGCCACGCGCCAAGCCGTCAATCGCGCGGCAGTGGCCTGCAAAACGCCGCTGATTTCGGGCGCCGCGGTACGCTTTGAAGGCCAGTTGGCGGTGTATCGCCCCGATACGGACGACAGCCCGTGCTATGCCTGCCTGTTCGATATGTCCCATGCCGATGACGGCGCATGTGCCGTGTTCGGCGTCTTTTCGCCGCTGGTGGGCGTGATTGGCGCGGCGCAGGCGGCGGAAACGCTGAAAGTGCTGCTGGGACTGCCCTCCCCCACAGGCGTGCTGCAATGCTACAACGCACTATCGGGCGAATGGCAGCGTTTCCGCTTCGGCAAAAACCCGCAATGCCCCGTGTGCGTTAAACCGGTTTCCGGCCAATAAAAAAGCAGCCTGCACATTCAAAATAAAAGTGCAGGCTGCTTTTGATATGTTTTATTTGCAGATGGCAGGCAATGCGGATTCACAACACCGCCAGCATCGTCTGGTCGGCATTGAACATGGCCAGTACTTCCTGCCCCTCGTGCAAATCCAAATACTCGCTGCTGTGCAACGTGATGGCGGCCGCCAATGAATGGCCGTATTCGTCTTCCAGTGCCACCACATTGTTCACCGCGCCTTTTTCCACCTTCCGCACCGTGCAGGCCATCTGGTTTTCCGCCGACAAACGGAACGGCAAAGGATCGGTGACCACAATGACCGACGGCGCTTTCACCATCACCACCGCCGTTTGCCCCACGAAAGGACGCAACACGGCGGCAGATGCGGTGCTGATATGGGCATATACCGTGCGCATTCCGCATTCCACTTCAATCCGCCAAAGGTGCGGCCATTCTTCAATGTGCCGTATCGTGCCCGCAAACTGGTTCCGCGCGCTACTTTTCATATCCAATTCCTTATTTATTATTGTGTTTTTCCAAATCCGGCAGCGGAATATTGTGCTGCACGGCATACACGGCAGCCTGCACCCGGCTGTCCAGTTCCAGCTTGCGCAAAATATTCTGCACATGCACTTTCACGGTCGATTCCGCCAAATCCAGATGCCGCGCAATGATTTTGTTGCTGTGCCCTGCGCTCAAATGCCCCAAAATTTCCAGTTCGCGCGCCGTCAATTCGTCCAGCGGCGTGCTCTCCGGCTGGTGCGGGCGAATCAGCGACTGCACCAGCCGCGCCGTCATTTCGGGCGAAAAAATATTATCGCCGTGATACGCCTTCTTCACCGCCTCAATCAGGAAATCCGCATGGATGTTTTTCAGCAGATAGCCGCGCGCGCCCAAGCGCATACATTCGGTCAAATCGTCGCCGTCCTCGGAAATCGTCAGCATTAACACCGTCTGCTCAGGATGCACGCTCATGATTTGCGCCAAGGTTTCGCGGCCGTTCATCACCGGCATATCCAAATCCAGCAACACCACGTCCGGCCGGGTCTGCTCAATCAGTTTCAGGCCGCTCAAGCCGTCCGCCGCTTCGCCCACCACTTCGCAATCAGCCTGGCGTGCCAATAATGCTTTGATTCCGCTGCGAAACAATGTATGATCGTCAATTAGAAGAATCCGTATTTTCTCGCTCATTATTCTTTATCCGTCTTTATCATTACATCATCTGACTTATTCTAACATACGCTCACACTCGGGCAACACCAGGCGAATCCGTGTCGCATGGTTTTCCTGCGATTCAATGCTCAATTCTGCCCGAATGCGTTTGGCGCGCTCGCGCATGATGTGCAGCCCCACATGGTTGCCGGCCAGCAAGTGCAGCCGTTCCACATCGAAACCGCGCCCGTCGTCCCAAATCGTCATGCTCACGTCTTTTTCAAGGTCGAACGTGATGCGGACGTTTTTTGCCTGCGCATGTTTGCGGATATTCGACAAACTTTCCTGCAAAATAAAAATAAACTGCAACTGCTGGTCGGACGATAACGGCAAGCCTTCGCCGTGCCACTCCACCGCCACCGGGACATGCGTCTGCTGCTCGAACCGCTGTGTCAGCGTTTCCACGGCTTCACGGAATTCTTTTTTGGTGATTTTGGTGCGGAAATTCAGCAAAAGCTCGCGCACATCGTCATAACACTCTTCCACGCCTTCACGGATAAAGGACAGGTTTTCCTTCACCTGCTCTTTTTCATCGTTCAACAGCGCGCTTTCCAACATCTGTACCTGCAAATTCAGGAAGGTCAGGCTTTGGGCAATACTGTCGTGCAGCCCCTGCGCCAAAAGGTTGCGCTCTTGCAGCACAGCCAGCAAACGGTTTTCGCCCACCAGCCGGATATGGTTAAGCGCGATGCCGAGCTGATTGCACAATGCATTGAGCAAATCTTTAGGCAGCGCATCGGCCGAACCTTCTTCCGGCATTTTTTGGAAATACAGCGTCATCAGGCCCAATTCTGTGTCTTTATAGCAAATGGGGAACACGCTCAGATAATGGAAGCCGGAACGCTCGCAAACGGCGGTGAAGGGCTGGCTGCCCGGATGTTTTTCGTGGAAACGGATGGGCTGCCATTCGCTGTTTTGCGCAGCCTGCCCGCACAGGCAGTCGTCAAACCGCTGGCAGGCTTCTTCTGTTTGCAATACTTCTGGCAGGCCGATATGAGCAATCAAATCCATGCGGCCGCGCTTGTTGTCGATGAGGCGGATGCTGCCGGCCTGCGCGGGAAAGTTGGACATGATTTGGGTGAGGAAGTGGGTGGAGGCTTCGGCAACGCTCTGGCTTTGCGTCAGCTTGTGCAGCACTTCATACATCGTTGCCAATTCGCGGTTTTTATGGATTAAATCCTGCGTTTTCTTATTCACTTCGTGTTCCAAATGGCCGTACAGTTCCTGCAAACGGGTACTCATTTGGTTAAAGCCTTTGCCCACCAAGGCAAATTCGGCGGAATCCTCCAATGGGATTTGCGTGCCGAAATGGCCGTCGTGCACCGCCTGCACGCCGTTTTGCAGACTTTGCAGCGGGCGCAACACCCAGCGCGACAACAGCAGCACGGTAATGGCGGCGCTGACCAGCACCATCATCAGCAATAAAATCTGGAAGGCGCGCAGCCATTGGATATAGCGCGTATTGACGGTCTCCACGGTTTGGTTGAGCCGGTTGATGGTTTGCAGGAAGGATTCCAGCTTTGCCAGCGATTCAGGCATAATCACGGGCGAATGCTCGCTTTCCGACCGGAACATGGGGCGGATTTGCTGCTGCCATTGCTGCTTGACCTGCTGCATCTGCGCCTGCACTTCGGGCGTGGACGGCAAAAACAGCGGACGCGACGGGTCGCCCGTTTCCAGCCGGCTGATGGTGTCGTCGAACTGTTGGATTTTGGCGTTGATTTCGGCGGTGTTGTGCCATGTGTTGTGGCGCAGGAGGCTCAAACGGTAGCTTTGCATGCGCAGGCTGCCCACATCGTTAATCGCTGCCGCGCCGCCTTCAAGCTGCCAGGAAAGTATCAGGGTCAGACTGATGGAAACCGCGGCGGCCACCAGCCAAATGAGCGTGAGGGTCTTTAAGCGGAAGGAAAGGCTGTTGATGGATACGAACATGATGAAACCGTAAACGAAAGTGCAGGCTGCCTGCATCGGCTTGAAACAGGTGTTTTACCAACCGATATGTGCACGCCTGCGGTTCTGCTGTTAACCGGCGGATTGGAAAAAGCAGCCTGCACTTCAACATCCAAAGTGCAGGCTGCTTTATTTGCTAAAAAATCAGCATTTTGCTTCTGCGCTGTTGCGCGAATAATACCACCAATTCAGCAGCAGACAAACTGTATAGAACAGGATGAAACCGATAAACGCGGCGGTGACACTACCTGTTGCTTTCAGGGAGAAGTTGTAGCTTTGCGGAATGAAGAAGCCGCCGAATGCCGCGAATGCACCGGAGAAACCGGCCACCGCCGCACCTTCGCGTGTCGCGTTCAGGCGGGCTTGTTCGGGGCTGACCAATCCTTGTTCGGCATATTTTTGGTGCTGTTCCAGAAAAATCACGGGAATCTGCATGAACGTGGAGCCGTTGCCGATACCGGTTAAGGCGAACAGTACGACAAAGCAGGCGAAAAAGCCCCAGAAGTTACCGCCCTGCCCATTGTTCGGCAGGAACATCAGGGCACCGATCACGGCAAGAATCATGCCAATGAACACCAGCTGGGTCACTTTTGCACCGCTTTTGATTTTGTCCGCCCAAATGCCGCCCACAGGCCGCGCCAACGCGCTCACCAACGGGCCGACAAAAGCGTATTTCACAGGGTCGATTTCAGTGAACTGGCTTCTGGTCAGCAGTGCAAAACCTGCGGCAAAGCCCAAAAACGAACCGAATGTGCCCAAATAGATAATGCACATAATCCAGTTGTGTTTGCGTTTGAAAATAATGGCTTGCTCTTTGAAGCTGGCTTTGGCATCGGCAATATCGTTCATGCCGAACCATGCGGCGATGGTGGACAATACGATAAACGGCACCCAAATAAAGCCGGCGTTTTGCAGCCAGATTTGTTTGGTCACGCCTGCTTTCGTCCAAGTTTGCGGTTCGCCGCCCAATGCGCCGAACACGCCGGCGGTAATCACCAGCGGCACGACAAATTGTACGGTGGACACGCCCAAGTTGCCCAAACCGGCGTTCAAACCCATGGCCGTGCCTTTTTCGGCTTTGGGGTAGAAAAAGCTGATATTGGCCATACTGGACGAGAAGTTGCCGCCACCCAAACCGCACAGCAGCGCCAAAACCACCATGGTGGCGTAGGAAGTTTCTGGGTTTTGCACGGCAAAGCCCAAGCCGATGGCGGGCAGCAGCAGGCTGGCAGTGGAAATGGTGGTCCATTTGCGGCCGCCGAACACGGGCACCATAAACGAATAGAAAATCCGCAACGTCGCGCCGGACAAGGCAGGCAATGCGGCCAGCCAGAAGAGTTGGTTTTCGGTGAATTTAAAGCCGATGCTGGGCAGGTTCACCACGGCCACGCTCCAAACCTGCCAAATGGCAAAGGCCAGCAGCAGCGCGGGAATGGAAATCCATAAGTTGCGCTTGGCAATTTTCTTACCAGTGCTCTGCCAGAATTGCGGATCTTCCGGCTGCCAGTGGGTAATGACTTTGGACATAGTATTATTTTCCTTTAAAAACAAATCGATTTAAAGGTGCAGGCTGCTTTTCAAACGGGCAAAAAGCAGCCTGCACTTTGACGGCATTATTGGTTCTGTTTCGATTTAAACGAGAAGTGCATACAAATCAACGATACGCAGGTGCAGCCGTACAGCAGCATAAACGCAGTCGAACGGACGCCGGACCAGTCCAGCAGCGCGCCGAACATAATCGGCAACAGGAAGCCGCCCATGCCGCCGGCCAAACCCACTGCGCCGGATACTGCGCCGATGTTGTCGGGATAATCGTTGGCCACGAATTTGAAGACAGACGCTTTACCCACTGCCATGGCGATACCGGCCGTAAACATCAGCACGGTAAACACCACCACATTCAAGTGAATATTCAGCGAAATATCGCCTTTGCCGCCGTGAATCACGAAATCGGTATTGGGATAAGACAGGATAAAGAAGCACACCCACAGCACCCACATCACGCCCCAGGTTACTTTATACGCACCATATTTGTCGGACAGCCATCCGCCCAATGCGCGCAGCACGCCGCCGGGCAGGGAGAAGCAGGCGGCCAAGAACGCGGCAGACTGCATGGATACGCCGTATTCGTCGATATAGTATTTGGTCATCCACAAGGCCAAGGCCACATAGCCGCCGAACACGACGGAATAATATTGGCTGTAACGCAGCACGCCGGGCTCCTTCAGCAGCAACAGCTGTTGTTTGAGCGATGCTTTGGACGACACCAAGTGTTTCGGGTCGTGATAGCTGAAAAACCAGAACGCAATGGCAGTCACCAGCATAATGCCGGCATACACATTCGGCACCAGCGTCCAACCGCCTGCGGCAATCAGGGCAGGCGCGATGAATTTATTAACCGCACTACCCGCGTTACCCGCACCGAACACGCCCATGGCCAAGCCTTGCTGCTCTTTCGGGAACCAGCGCGCCACATAAGGCGTACCCACCGAGAACGAACCGCCGGCCAAACCCATCATCAGACCGATAATCAAGAACTGCCAGTATTGTGTGGCATATTGCATGGCAAAAATGGCGGGAACGCTCAACAGCATCAGCACGAACATCACGATGCGCCCGCCGAACTTGTCGGTCCAAATACCCAGCGGCACGCGGATTAACGAGCCGGAAAGCACGGGCAATGCCGCCAAAAAACCGAATTCGGTTTCGCTCAGCCCCAGTTGTTTTTTAATCGGAATGCCGACCACCGCCAGCATCATCCAAATCATAAAGCACACGGTAAACGATACGGTGCTCGATACCAAAACGGCATAGCGTTTATATTTTTCGGTTGCCATAATCTATTCTTTCTGTGGATAAAATATTGACGGAGGCGGAGGCGCGGTGTTTTCAGGCCGTGAAAACAGATTCCGCCTCGAACAAAAGCAACATTACGCTATTTTTCACAGGGGCGCATTCCCTTGAAGTTTGTAAGGATAATGCCATTGGGATTAGCGAAACTAAACCAAAAGGATTATTTTTGCGCCGCGGCTTTTATACGGCAGCACACCGCCGCCAGCCGATTCTCAAAACACAGCATTTTATTTATGTGCAGGCTGCTTTATAATAGCCAGAAGTTTTTATAAAATTTTATCAATGTGCCCACAGGAAACGTTATGGCCTTTTCATTCGCACAATATGGTTTGTATTTGCAGTATTTGGGTGCCGCTTTATTGATGACGGTGCTGTTTGCCGTGGTGTACGAACGCATCACGCCCATGCATGAGTGGAAGTGGATTGCACAGGGCAACATTGCCTGCGCTTTATCCTTCGGCGGCGCCGTTGCGGGCTTTTGCCTGGCCTTAGCTTCGGCTATGGTGCACAGCGTCGGGTTCGCGAATTTTATCGTGTGGGGCTTGGTGGCCGCTTCGGTGCAAATCATCTTGTTTGCCATCGGCTGCCGCGCCCTGCCCCGCCTGCCCAAAGAATTGGAAGCGAACAATATCGCCGTGGGTTTGTTTTTGGGGCTTTGGGCAATCGCGGTGGGCATACTCAATGCCGCCAGCCTGGTCGATGGTTAAACCGCCATATTGGCAACATTCAAAAGGAACTCAACATGTTGAACTTTATCCGCAAGCAGTTTATCGATGTCATCCAATGGGAAAATCCCGATGAAGACACGCTGGTGTGGCGTTTCCCGATTGCCGACCAGGAAATCCAAAACGGCGCGAGCCTGACCGTGCGCGAAAGCCAAGCCGCGGTTTTTGTTGACGAAGGCGTGGTGGCCGACGTATTCCTTCCCGGCCGTTACACCCTAAACACGCAAACGCTGCCGGTGCTGACCAACCTGCGCAACTGGGACAAATTCTTCCAGTCGCCCTTCAAATCGGACGTGTATTTCTTCAATACGCGCCAACAATTGGGCAAACGCTGGGGCACGGCGCAACCGGTAACCGTGCGCGACACAGATTTCGGCATGGTGCAGCTGCGCGCATTCGGCATGTATTCCTACCGCATTGCCCAGCCCGATGTGTTTTTCAAAGAAGTATCCGGCGTGGTGGAAAGTTATTCGGGCAATGAGCTGGAAACGCAGTTGCGCAACACGGTGATGACGCAGATGGCGGCGGCGTTCGGCACATCGAACATTCCGTTTTTGGACATGGCGGCCAACCAAGTGCTGCTGTCGCAGGCGATGGTGGAAAAATTGCAGCCTGCATTTGCCGCGCTGGGCTTGGCATTGGAAAGCTTCACGGTGGAAAGCGTCACGCTGCCGGAAAACGTGCAGCAAGCGTTGGACAAACGCATGAGCATGAATATCGTGGGCGATTTGGGCACCTACACGCAATACCAAACGGCGGAATCCATTCCGCTGGCGGCGCAAAACGAAGGCGGGCTGGCCGGCATGGGCGCGGGTATGGGCGTGGGCATGGGCATCGGCCAAGCCATGGCGGGCGCAATGTCAAATACTGCCGCACCGAATGTGCAGGCTGCTTCCGCACCCGCCGCCGACCCGAACGCCAAATTGGCACAACTGAAAACCATGTTGGACAACGGTTTGATTACCCAAGCGGATTACGATTCCGCCAAAGAACAGGTGCTGAAACAACTGCTGGGATAAGCACAGAAAAGTGCAGGCTGCTTTCGGTTCGCATTGCCCGTTCGTTCGGGCAAACCTTCCGGAGAAACCCATCATGAACACCTTTGCCGCCACCTTCCTGCTGGTTTTCGCCCAAGGCGCACTGGCCATCGTCATTCACTGGATTTGGAACGAAGAAGAAAGCATGGACGACTGGATAAAATATTGGTTGTGGCTAACCGGTACGGCTCTGCTTTGGGCACTGCTGAAAGCCTGGATGGGCGGCTGAACGAAAGCAGCCTGCACGCATTTCTCCGCCACCAACGGCACACACGACACGAGCAACGCATGAATTTAGATTTAAGCAACATCATCAAACTCTTACCCGAATTTTACAAAGCACTGGGCGAAACCTTCATCATGGTCGGCATTTCGTCCGTGTTCGGCATTGTGGCCGGCGGGCTGCTGGGCGTGTGGCTGTTTGTCAGCGGCGAACGCCAACTGTTCGCCAACGCCGCCGCCAACCGCATCTTAAACGGCGTTATCAGCCTGATGCGCGCCTTCCCGTTCGTCATCCTGATGATTGTGCTGATGCCGCTCACGCGCCTGATTGTCGGCACATCGTTCGGCCCCACCGCCGCTTCCGTATCGTTGAGCGTGGCCGCCAGCTTTTATTTTGCGCGGTTGGTGGAACAAAACCTGAAAGAAGTGCCGCGCGGCGTGGTGGAAGCGGCACAGGCCATGGGTGCAACGCCGAACACCATTATTTTCAAAGTATTATTGAGCGAAGCACGCTCGGGCTTGGTTTTGAGCATCACCATTCTGATGATTGCCGTTTTGGGCGAAAGCGCGGCGGCCGGCCTGATTGGCGGCGGCGGTATCGGTGATTTGGGCATCCGCTACGGACACCAGCGCTACATGCCCGATGTGATGGCCGCCGTGGTGCTGGTACTGACCCTGATGGTGATTGTGATTCAATCCATCGGCAATTTCCTGTCGGCAAAGCTCAACAAACGCTAACGTGCAGGCTGCTTTTTCGGCGGCGCACACTCTCTTTTCCCGAACAACACTCTATTTTTTTTGGAGCATTTCATGAACACGACACATTCTCTTTTCAAACTTTCTTTGGCCGGCGTGATTGCATTGGCATTGGGCGCTTGCGGCGGACAATCCAACACAGCGCAAACACCGGCGGCTTCCGGCGCGGCAGCCAGCGGTGCGGCCACGCCCGTAGTGGAAAAAACCGAAATCCGCTTCGGCACCACCGTGGGCGATTTCGGCGACATGGTGAAAGACCAAATCCAGCCGATTTTGGAGAAAAAAGGCTACCGCGTAACGCTGACCGAATACTCGGATTATGTAACCCCGAACAAAGCATTGGCGGAAAACGCGATTGACATCAACATTTTCCAACACAAGCCTTATCTGGACGGCTTCAAAGCGGAACACAATCTGGATTTGACCGAAGTATTCCAAGTGCCCACCGCGCCTTTGGGTTTGTACGGCGGCAAACTGACCGCGCTGGACCAAGTGAAAGACGGCAGCACCGTTTCCGTTCCGAACGACCCGTCCAACTTGGCGCGCGCTTTGGTGATGCTGAAAGAATTGGGCTGGATTAAACTGAAAGACGGCATCGACCCGTTGAAAGCGGCGGTGAGCGACATTGCCGAAAACACGCGCAATATCAAACTGGTGGAAATGGAAGCCGCCAACCTGCCGCGCAGCCGCCAAGACGTGGATTTTGCGATTGTGAACGGCAACTACGCCATGTCCAGCGGCATGAAGCTGTCTGAAACCCTGTTCCAAGAACCAAGCTTTGCCTATGTGAACTGGGCGGCCGTGCGCACGGCGGACAAAGACAGCCAATGGGTGAAAGACGTTGCCGACGCGTACAACTCCACCGAGTTCAAACAATACGCGCACCAACGCTTCAACGGCTATAAATACCCTGCCGCATGGGGCGAAAACGCCGCCGGCAATGCCAAAGCCGAAGCATCTGCCGCATCGTCAGCATCTGCCGCGAAATAATATCGGTCTGAAAAAAGCAGCCTGCACTTTGGTTTTCCGAGTGCAGGCTGCTTTTTTTGTGGGTTATTCAGGCCGGAAGCCCACCGAAAAATCCGTTTCGCCGCGTTCGTCTTCGCGCAGCAGCACGTCATAACGGTGCGTTTTACCGCACGCCTGCACGCGCCACGTCTCTTGCGCCAACCAGCGGTTTTCCGGACGCGTGACACGTTCGACTTGCGCATCAATCCGCTGAATCTCCCGACAGCCCTGCGCCGCCTCAGACACCGCAATCATGCGCGTCACATCGTTGCGCAGGATATTATCGCCGCCGAACGTGGTGCTTTCGCCGTGATACGCCAAAGGCTCCGCCGCCACGCCGCCTGCCAATCCGGCCAATAAACAGCCGAATACACAATAAGACAATTTCATCGTTCTCTTCCCGTATTGCCCTTTTCAAAAACAAAAGTGCAGGCTGCTTTTTCGCTTTCCAAAAGCAGCCTGCACGCCAATCAACAGCCCATCAACCGTGCAGCGCGCGTTTATCCGCCGCCAAAGCCGCTTCGTGCACCACTTCCGACAGTGTCGGATGCGCATGGACGATGCGAGCAATGTCTTCGCTGCTGGCTTTGAATTCCATCGCCACCACCGCTTCGGCAATCAGTTCGCTCACCATCGGGCCAATCATGTGCACGCCCAAAATGCGGTCGGTTTTCGCGTCCGCCAGCACTTTCACCGTGCCTTTGGCCTTGCCCAAACCCAAAGCGCGTCCGTTCGCGCCGAAGCCCGAAGTACCTTTTTTGTAGTCCACGCCTTCGGCTTTGAGCTGCTCTTCCGTTTTGCCCACCCAGGCGATTTCGGGGTCGGTGTAAATCACCCAAGGAATCGTGCCGAAATCCAAATGCGGTTTCTGACCGGCAATGCGTTCAGCCACGGCCACACCTTCATCGCTCGCTTTGTGCGCCAGCATCGGGCCGCGCACCACGTCGCCAATCGCCCAAACGTTCGGCAGGTTGGTTTGGCACAACTCGTTCACGGCAATGAAACCGCGCTCGTCTTTTGCCAAGCCCACTGCTTCGGCGTTCAATTTCTGCGTATTCGGAATGCGGCCGATGGCGACAATCAGTTTGTCAAACGTTTCGTCTTTTTTCGCGCCGTTCAATTCGTATTGCACGCGCACGCCTTTTTTCTCTTTGCTGATGCTTTCGATTTTCACGCCCAGCTCAATATTCAGGCCTTGCTCTTTGGTGAAATATTTGAAGGCTTCTTTGGCGATTTGCTGGTCGGCGGCGGCCAAGAAGGTTGGTGCGGCTTCCAGAATGGTCACTTCCGCACCCAGGCGTTTCCACACCGAACCCATTTCCAAACCGATCACGCCCGAACCGATCACGCCCAGTTTGGCGGGCACTTCGGTCAGGTTCAGCGCGCCTTCGTTGTCCAGCACGTTCACATTGTCCACTTCCACCAAAGGCAGCGGGCGCGGCACGGAACCGGTCGCCACAATCACGTGTTTGGCTTCGATGGTGGATTTTTCGCCTTTGTTGTCGATGTCGATTTGCCAGAAATCGCCGTTTTTGCCCTTGAACGAGCCGAAGCCGAAGAAACTTTCCACTTTGTTTTTTTGGAACAGGAATTTAATGCCGCCCGTGAGTTTGGTCACAATGGCGTCTTTGCGCTCAATCATTTTGGCTGCGTCAAAGTGCAGGCTGCCTGCGCTGATGCCGTGTTCAGCAAAATCGTGTTGCGCGGCATGGAAATGTTCGGACGATTGCAGCAAGGCTTTGGACGGAATGCAGCCCACGTTCAGGCAAGTGCCGCCCAGTGCAGGCGCATCGCCCGCTTTATTGACACCCGCATCGATACACGCGGTTTTGAAACCCAGTTGCGCGGCGCGGATGGCCGCCACATAACCGCCGGGGCCCGCACCAATGACAACAACGTCGAATTGAGACATGATGTTTTCCTTTGTAAGTAGTTTTGGGTAATGGGCAAAACGACCGCCTTGCCCATGGGATTATTCTAGCATGAAACATCGGCGAACCCTATATCTGCCGTGCTTCTTTGCGCCGCAAAAGCAGCCTGCACCCTGCCGGCCGCAAACAGCAGTCGTTAAGTTCCTGCAAATATGGTACATTCTCTTTTACTGTCCAAGCGGTGGCAGCGCGCGGCGGTGAAGAGCAGTCCGTCATCATTTTTTCGGGAGAATTATCATGTTGGATTTATTGCTGTTGTTGCTGTTTGCCAAAATGCAGGACCATGTTTACGAGGAAGCCCCAGCTTGGAAATGGGCGCTGGCGTGTTCCGCCGTCATTGTCGGCAAATCATGGTTTCTGAAATCGGCCGGGATGGGCGCGGAAACCACATTGGTTGCGGTTGTCATCGCCTTTGTCATGCTGTTTTTCTATGCGTGGGGCTATTTTGCCGTTCTGCGCCAAGTGGGCGATTCTTTGCTTTTATGGCTGTTGGTTTTTTTCGGCGGCGCAATTTTACCGTTTCTGCTTTCAGTCTGGGCAATCACCCAGAAAATCGAGAACGGCCCGCCCGTCCGCGGGCACAACGAATGGTCTGTGCCCGCGCTGCCGGTGGCCGCGCATCGCGTTTTGCCCGATTGGGCAGCTTAATGTACTAAACTGTTTTTAAAGAGAAAGGTGTAAAAATGAAGATTACCAGCCGTTGGGTGGAAGGACGCTGCTTTGTGGCCAGCAACGAGCAAGGCAACAGCGTGGTGATGGAAGGTGCGGCAGACGAAGGCGCAGTGCGGCGCGGTGCCAGCCCCATGGAAATGCTGCTAATGGGCGTTGCAGGCTGCTCCAGCACCGATGTGGTCGATATTGCCAAAAAACAGCGGCAGAAAATCACCGGCTGCATCACCACCGTCGAAGCGGAACGTGCCGACAGCATTCCCAAAGTGTTCACCAAAATCCACATCCACTTCAAAGTGTTGGGCCATGATTTGAAAGAAGAGAGCATTGCCAAAGCCGTGCAATTGTCGGCGGAAAAATATTGCTCCGCGTCCATCATGCTGGGCAAGGCGGCGGAGATTTCGCACAGCTTTGAAATTGCCGAAGCGGACGTTTAACCCTTCCCAACACCGCAAAACAAAATGCAGGCTGCTTTCCGTTGTCCGAAAAAGCAGCCTGCACTTTTATTTCCAATGAAAAATCAACGTTTTTCTTTTTTCTGGCACTCCGCGCACACGCCATACATATACAGCGCGTGATCGACAATGCGAAAGCCGTTTTCTTCGGCAATTCTGTCTTGCAGCGCCTCGATTTCCTCGCTGTGAAACTCAATCACCGAGCCGCATTTCACGCACACGATATGGTCGTGGTGGCCGCCTTTGTTCAATTCATATACCGCCTTGCCCGTTTCAAAATGGTGGCGCAGCAGGATGCCCGCCTGCTCAAACTGCGTCAGCACGCGGTAAATGGTGGCCACACCGATTTCAATGCCCTCATCCAGCAAAATGCGGTACACATCTTCGGCGCTCAAATGTTCTTCTGCGTGTGTTTCAAACAAATCCAAAATCTTCAGGCGCGGGCCGGTAACCTTCAAACCGTTGTCTTTTAATTGAGATATATTGTTCATATTAAGATGACTTTCTGATAAATCAATTGAAATATTGTCGATAGAATAATTGCCGTATAATAGCACCTTTTAACCGTTTGCTTGCAAATAATTGATAAAAGTTGTCAATAAGGGTATTTGAACCCTCGCGATTGTGGTATCTTCAAGCTGTTCAAAACCCCATTTATCCGAAAGGTCATCTTGTGAAAGCATTATTATCCGCCGCTGCTCTGGCCGTCTGCGTCAGCGCGTGCACACCTGCCCTGGTCGAAAAACTGCCTTATTACCGGCTGACTGTCGTGCAGGGCATCCCGCTGGATGCGGCATCCGTTTTGGCCGTGAAAGAAGGCATGACCCGCCAGCAGGTGGAAATGGAAATCGGCGCACCCCTGCTGCGCCCCAGCTTCCGTGCCGAACGCTGGGATTATGTTTATGAAGTATCGCGCGGCGGCAAAGTGAAAGAAAACCGCACACTCACCCTCCATTTCGGCGCGGACGGCACGGTGAACCGCATTGAAGGCGACGCGCTGGATTTCGCCCGCCAACAAATCCAACACAACCAACAGGGTAACCAATAATGACGCAGCAAATCAGAATTGCCGTGGCCGGCGCGAACGGCCGTATGGGCAAAGTATTGGTGGAAGCGGTGCAGCAAAACCCCCGCACCGTGCTGACGGGCGCGTTGGAACACGCGGGCTCCGATGCCTTGGGCTTGGACGCGGGCTATGCTATCGGCCAGAAAACCGGCGTATTGATTTCCGCCGACATAGATGCCGTGCTGGCCAACTGCGATGTGGTCATTGACTTCACGCGGCCGGATGCTTCCCTGCCGCTCATCGCCAAATGCGCGGAAAAAAACATCAAAATGGTCATCGGCACAACCGGTTATGACGATAACGGTAAAGCGGCCATCGCTACGGCGGCGCAAAAAAACGCGATTGTGTTCGCCGCCAATTACAGCGTGGGCGTGAACCTGACCTTCCATATTCTGGACACGGTGGCGCGCGTGCTGAACGACGGCTATGATATTGAAATCATTGAAGGACACCACCGCCACAAAGTTGATGCGCCCAGCGGCACGGCACTGCGCATGGGCGAAGTGATTGCCAACGCGTTGGGACGCGATTTGAAAACCTGCGCGGTATATGGCCGCGAAGGCCACACGGGCGCGCGCGACCCGAACACCATCGGCTTTGCCACCGTGCGCGCGGGCGATATCGTGGGCGACCACACCGCCTTGTTCGCCACCGACGGCGAGCGCGTGGAAATTACCCACAAAGCTAGCAGCCGCATGACGTTTGCCGCAGGCGCGGTGCGGGCGGCGGTGTGGCTGGACGGCCGCGAAACGGGCTTGTTCGATATGCAGGACGTGCTGGGTTTGCGCGGCACGTTATCGTGAAAAACAACGTGCAGGCTGCTTTTGAAGCGCAAAAAAGCAGCCTGCACATCGGGAAATCATCATGCAGACAGAAAACGAAAACAGAGAAACCGCCGGCGTGGCAGGCAAAGTGCAGGCGTTGCGCCAAAACAGCATTTATCTGCTGCCCAACTCGTTCACCATCGCCGCCTTGTTTGCCGCATTTTTCGCCATCACCCAATCCATGCACGGACGCTTTGAAAGCGCGGCCGTGTCCGTATTCATCGCCATGGTACTGGACGGCATGGACGGGCGTGTGGCGCGTTTGACCAACAGCCAGAGCGCGTTCGGCGAACAGCTCGACAGCCTGGCCGACATGGTCAGCTTCGGCGTTGCGCCCGCGCTGATTGTGTATAACTGGCATTTGTACCAATTCGGCAAACTGGGCTATTGCGTGGCGTTTGTCTATTGCGCCTGTGCCGCGTTGCGTCTTGCCCTGTTCAACACGCTCATCGGCAAAGTGGACAAAAAATGGTTCATCGGCATCCCCAGCCCGACGGCCGCCGCCTTGGTGGTCGGACTGGTGTGGCTGGACTACAGCTATACGGATGGACTGTTCCAGCATGCCAGCGTGTGGGTGGTACTGCTGACCCTGTTTGCCGGCCTTTCAATGGTGGCGCAGGTGCGCTTTTGGAGCTTCAAGGAAATCAATCCGCGCCTGAAAGTCCCGTTCATCGGCATGATTGGCCTGCTGCTGTTTTTAATGATATTCATCTTGGAACCCGCCTTGGTGCTGTTTGCCTTCTTCTTCAGCTACAGCCTGTCGGGCTACATTATGTGGGCATGGCGCAAATACAAAACGCGCCGCAACGCCAAAACATCATAAACATGAAAAAGTGCAGGCTGCTTTTGCAAAGTTCAAAAGCAGCCTGCACCCTTTAAGCCATGCACACACGCAAAATCATCCACATCGACATGGACGCATTTTACGCTTCCGTGGAACTGCGCGAACAGCCGCATTTGCGCGGCCTTCCCGTGGTGGTGGCGTGGGATTCGCCGCGTTCGGTGATTTGCGCCGCATCGTATGAAGCACGGGCGTTCGGCTTGCGCTCCGCCATGTCCGCCGCCCGCGCCAAGCAGCTGTGCCCGCAAGCCGTGTTCGTGCCGCCGCATTTCGATTTATACCGCCAAGTATCGCGGCAAATTCATCAGATTTTCCATCAATACACCGACCTAGTCGAGCCGCTGGCTTTGGACGAGGCCTATCTGGACGTGTCGCACAACAAATTGTCCGTGCCGTATGCCACGGACGTGGCCAGCCAAATCCGCGCGCAAATCTTCCAACAAACCGGGCTAACCGCATCGGCCGGCATCGCCCCGAACAAATTTCTGGCGAAAGTGGCCTCCGACTGGCGCAAACCGAACGGGCAATTCGTGCTGCCGCCGCCCAAAATCGCCGCCTTCCTGCACGGCCTGCCGATTGAGAAAATTCCCGGCGTGGGGCAAAAGACCGCGCAAAAACTGCACCGCTTCGGCTGGAAAACGGCGGGCGACGTGCAGGCTGCATCCCGCATGCAGCTGGTGCACCTTTTGGGGCAATGGGGCTACCGTTTCTACGATTTGGTGCGCGGTGTGGACAACCGCCCCGTGCAGCCCTCGCGCGAACGGGTGCAGATTTCCACCGAAATCACCGTGCCGGACGATTTGCCGCGCGAAGAAATCGCCCTGCACCTGCCCGATTTGGCGCACGACATTTCCCTGCAAATGCAGCGCAAATGCACGCGCGGGCAAACGGTTACGCTGAAGCTGAAAACCAGCGACTTCCATATTTACACCCGCTCGCAAACCTATTCTTCGCCGCTGCCCGATGCCGAATCCCTGCTCAAAGCAGCCTGCACCCTGCTGCAAAAAATGCCCGCCGAACCCGAATACCGCCTCATCGGCATCGGCATCAGCCATTTGCAGCCCGACCGACAACAGCCCGATTTGTGGCACACCGAAAGCACAGAATGACGACACACGACCCCTATTCCGCCTTGGAACAACTGGATTCGCCCGAAACGCAAGCCCTACTGGCCAAAGCGCGGCAAAAAGTGCAGGCTGCTTTTCATTCCGCCGAATTCCAGCGCACCAAAGCCGAAATCCTCGCCCAACTGCAAGACGAAAGGCAAATCCCGTTCTGTCAGGAACACCGAGCGCGGATGTACCACTTCCACCAGTCCGCCGAATTCCCCAAAGGCGTGTACCGCGTGTGCAGCGCAGCTTCCTACCGCGCGGGCCTGCCCGAATGGGAAGTGCTGTTTTCCGTGGCGGATTTTGACGCGCTGCTGGGCGACGACGTGTATTTGGACGGCGTGTCGCATTATGTGGAACAGCCCGACAAGACGCTGCTCACGCTGTCGTCCGCCGGTTCGGACAGCGCCTATACGCTGGAATTCGATTTACACAAAAAGGCGGTGGTGGGCGGCGGCTTTCATTTCCCGCTCGGCAAAAACCATGTGGCCTGGCGCGATGAAGACAGCGTGTGGCTCTGCCCCGCGTGGGACGAACGCCAGCTCACGGATTCGGGCTATCCGCGCCAAGTGTGGCTGATGCGGCGCGGGCAAAGTTTGGCGGAAGCCGTGCCGGTGTACGAAATGGCGGCGGACGGCGTGATGGTGAACGCGTGGCGTTATTTGGACGCGCAGGGTGCGCCGCTGGACTTGGTGGAAGCCAATACATCGTTCTTCCATAAAGATTATTTTTATGTGAACGCGCAAAACGAAGCGGTGCCGCTGGCCTTGCCGAGCGATAGCGAAGTGGTGGGCTATCTGGCGGGGCAACTGCTGCTGCATTTGAAATCCGACTGGCAGCGCAGCAAACAGAAATACGGTGCAGGCTGCCTTTTGGCGGTGAAGCTGAACAAAGGCGAATTGGGCGAGGCGCAGTGCCTGTTCGCGCCCAATCCGCAGCAGGCGCTGGAACTGATTGAAACCACGCGGAAATTCGTCATCGCCAGCCTACTGGACAATGTGTCGGGCAGCCTGAAAGCGTGGAAATGGGAACACGGCGCATGGGTCGAACACGACTTGCCGCACTTCCCAAAAGGCGCAATTGAACTGGCCGACCAGCCTTGGGGCGGCGACACGGTGCATTTGGCTGCCAGTGATTTCGTTACCCCGCTCACGCTGTATTCGCTCGATTTGAACGTGATGGAGCTGACCGTGTTGCGAAAGCAGCCTGCACAATTCGATGCACAAGGCATTGACGTGCAGCAGTTCTTCGCCGAATCCGCAGACGGCACGCGCATTCCGTATTACTGGGTCGGCAAACAAAAATCGCCCGACACGCCCACACTCGTGTACTGCTACGGCGGCTTCGACGTGCCCGAACTGCCGCATTACATGGGCACCATCGGCAAACACTGGCTGGAACGCGGCGGCGCGTTCGTACTGGCGGACATACGCGGCGGCGGCGAATTTGTCGGCTGGCACGAAGCCGCCATGCGCCGCAACAAGCACAAAAGCGTGGACGACCTGCTCGCCGTCGTTGTCGACCTGCACGAGCGCGGCTACACCAGCGCGCCGCACACCGCCATTCAAGGCGGCAGCAACGGCGGCCTGATGGTGGCTTCCGCGTTTTGCAGGCAGCCTGCACGCATCGGCGCACTGGTTTGCGAAGTGCCGCTCACCGACATGTTGCGCTACACCGAACTCTACGCCGGCGCCAGCTGGATAGACGAATACGGCGACCCGGCCGACCCAGAAATGCGCGAATATTTGGCACAATTTTCGCCCTATCACCAGCTTTCAGGCAGCCTGCACTATCCGCCCGCCTTCATCACCACCAGTCTGGCGGACGACCGCGTCCATCCTGCCCACGCGCTGAAATTCTATGCCAAACTCGCCGCCGCGCAGCCCGACACCACCTGGCTTTACGCCCCCGAAACCGGTGGCCACACCGGCAACGGCACACAAGAACAAAGCGCGGACGAACTGGCATGCCTGCTGGCGTTTTTGCGCCAAACCATCGGATCATGAAAAAGCAGCCTGCACATTGAATTTGACGTGCAGACTGCTTTCTTGATGTGTGTGTTTATCGTATAAGAGATGGATATAGTAAATTAAAATCGCAATGATACGGCGTTGGCTCGCCTTGACGTACTACCTGTACGCCTTGCGGCTCGCCGCCTTGTCTCATTTTATTTTAATCCACTATAAAAAAGATTAACGTTGCGCATCCACCGCTTCCAAAGCGCGCAGGGCATAAGTGTAGGCCGCGCCTGCGTTCAAGGAGATGGCGGTCGCCAGCGCGCCGGCGATTTCGCTTTCCGTCGCGCCCGCTTTGGCGGCTGCGGCGGCATGGACGCTGATGCAGCTTTCGCAACGGGTGGTGATGGCAACGGCGATGGCAATCAGTTCGCGGGTTTTCGCATCCAATGCTTCGGCTGCGGCGGCTTGCTCCAATGCGCCATAGGCTTGCAGCATTTTCGGATGGTTTTTACCCAATTCGCCGAATGCTTTTTTCACGTGTGCGGTGTGTTCGGGCCAATTTTGAAACATTTTGATTTCCTTTCCAATGTGTTTGATATGAAGGATGCTGCTCTTTCATGACGGATTTAAAATTTAATCCGCCATCTTTACATCCGATGAATGGCATTATTGCAATAATTTGACTATTATAATCGTCAAATCATCTCATTCACTGGCAAAAAACACTTATGGACACCTTGGACAAACTCATCGAACTGGCGCAAATCACCGGCAGCGTGGACATACAATGCCTGTTCCGCGACAAATGGTATGCCCCGCACGAACGCAGGCGCGCACACGGCATCGCGCACCTTGTTATTGCCGGGGAAAGCTACATCAAAATCGAAGGCGAACCCGAAGCACGGCGGCTGAAAGCGGGCGACCTCATCTTCTTTCCGCGCAGTGCCGAGCACGTTCTCAGCAGCGAAGCAGCCTGCAACAACTGCGGCGATACGCCGCATATCGACAACAGCGGTGCATTCATGGTCGCTTCGTCCAATAGCGGCGGCGAAAAAGGGCTGGATTTGTTCTGCGCCCGCTTCGAATACGACGAACACGCCGACATCATGCACGACCTGCCCGAAACCGTCCTTATCAGCATGAACCATCCCTCGCTGCAATGCCTTGTGTCCATGTTGCAATACGAAAGTGCGCACACGCTTTCCGGCTCGCGCGCCATCGTCAATGCCCTCTCCTCCGTCCTTCTCGTCCTCATCGTCCGCGCCTATCTCGAACAAGGCGGAGAAGCACCTTTGGGCGGCATACTCAACGGCCTGCGCGACAAACGCCTGCGCCAGCTCATCCAAACCGTCGTCAGCCGCCCCGAAGACGAATGGAACATCGAAAAAATGACCGCGCTTGCCAACCTCTCCCGTGCCCAACTCATGCGCCTGTTCAAACAGCAAACCGGCATCAGCCCCCACGCCTTCGTTAATCTTATCCGCCTGCGCCAAGCCGCCGTATTGCTGCGGCAAACTGCCGATTCCGTTTTATCCGTCGCCTTGAACGTCGGCTTCCAATCCGAAACCCACTTTGGCAAAGCGTTTAAAAAACAATACGGGATTTCGCCGGGGCAGTATCGGAAAAATGAAGCGGCAGATACCGCCGCCCTTCCCCTTTCCTACGACATTTGAAAGGCTGTTTCCGGCAAAAGCAGCCTGCACCCCATTCCCCCCAAAAACAATAGGGTTGATGAAAAAATGAATTCGCTTTAAGTTCATTACTCTAATCATTTGCAGGCTGCAAGCGCTTGACCCGGTCATTGAATATCGCTATCGTTCAATAAAAAATAAATATTTACATACGACATACGCACCGCAACGCTTTTTTCCACTCCTTAACCGAAAAGGATTTTGCAATGCTCTGCTTCAACCGTACGTTACCCCACCTGACCGCCGTCGTGCTGTCGGCATTTACCGCGCTCTCTGCCGCCGCACACGGCGACCATACCCATTGGGGCTACACAGGCCACGATTCCCCCGAAAGTTGGGGCAATCTGTCCGAAGAGTTCCGTTTGTGTTCCACCGGCAAAAACCAATCCCCCGTCAACATTACCGAAACCGTTTCCGGCCGCCTGCCTTCCATCAAAGCCAATTACCGTCCGAGCGTCGTGGAAGTAGAAAACAACGGCCACACCATTCAGGTCAATTATCCCGAAGGCGGCAACACCCTGACGGTGAACGGCCGCACCTACACCCTGAAACAGTTCCACTTCCATGTGCCGAGCGAAAACCAAATCAAAGGCCGCACCTTCCCGATGGAAGCCCACTTCGTCCACTTGGACGAAAACAAACAGCCTTTGGTATTGGCCGTACTGTACGAAGCCGGCAAAACCAACGACCGCCTAGCCTCCATTTGGGACGCCATGCCGATGACGGAAGGAAAAGTGAAACTGGATCAGCCGTTCAATGCCGCATCACTGTTGCCGCGTAACCTGCGCTACTACCGCTTTGCCGGTTCGCTGACCACGCCGCCATGCACCGAGGGCGTATCATGGTTGGTGTTGAAGTCCTATGACCACATCGATCAGGCGCAAGCGGAGAAATTTACCCAAGCCGTCGGTTCGCACAATAGCCGCCCCGTACAGCCGCTGAATGCGCGGGTCGTTATTGAATAAGCGGTAAAGTTGCAAACAGAAGAGGCCGTCTGAAAATTCAGATGGCCTTGTTGTTTATTGGCGGGGTATATGGCACAACTATGCACGTAGCTGGTGGGGATATAGGCTGCTGTTTGCTCAAAGAGTATCTTCTCCCTCGCTTTCCACGCAACGAATGATCCAGTCTTCAAAACGCCGCCATTCGGCTTCTTCGGCATAAGTGGCGGGATTGGCGGCATCGTGGATAAAAATATCGAAGTTAGGTTCGGCACGGGAAAGGTCGAAGCCGAACCAATCTCCCATGCTGTGATGCGCTCCGATGATAAAGATTTCGCCTATGTCGGGGTGTTCGTCAGGCGGTAGGTCATCAAGTTCTTCGCGTAATAGTTGTTGGTAATAGGTGTTTTGCTCTTGTAGTTGGGCGAAGTTGTAGATTTCTATTTTGGGCGTTTGCGATGCCGTTTGATCTATCACGCTGGTGTACCATGAATAGAAAAAATCCCCCGTGCCGCATTGTTGTAAAAATAAATAATAGCTTTCAGGCAGCCTGTTTTGCGTATATTCGCGTATTGCCTGCAATTCAGCGGCAGAGAGCGGATGCGCATTGAAATTCAGATGGTTTGCGTGAGATGTTTGGTTGTTTGTCAGCCAGTATTGAAGTTGTTGCAGAGCTTGTGGATAGGTCATGATGGGAAGATTCTTTTTAAAATGGATTTCGTTGGGTCTTGACCCAACCTACGCTTGCTGGTAGGAATCAGCCTATGCGTTATTATATTCGTTGCCTGAAATGAAACAAAGGCCATCTGAAAACGGATTCACGGTTTTCAGACGGCCTTTGTGCCAAGAGGTTTTTAGCAAGCCGTAGCTCGCATGAAATCTTTAGCTCCAACGTAGGGCGGACATTTATGTCTACGCAGGTGCAGGCTGCCTCACGCAAAGAACGCGTGTGTACCGCACGCACCCTACACCTCGGTTTTAAAGTTCGTGCCGTCCGCAGGTGGGGTGTGTGGCGTAGCCACGCACGCGGTTGGTGGGATGCAGGCTATGGCTTGCTGCAGCTCATCGTACCTACAGGCTACCTGAAAATGCCGTGCAACGGAAAAGCAGCCTGCACTTTGGAGGTTTCAAAGTGCAGGCTGCTTTTTTGGGATGTAGGGTAGGCATTTATGCCTATGCGGTTTCGGGCTGCCTTGGGGCATAGAACGCGTGGGCAACGAGGCCAACCCTACTCTTGCTCAAATAGAAATAAATACTCTCTTTCCAACATTCTCATTTTATTCCCCATGTTGTTTGTTAATGCAAACATTAATACAGGTAATAAAGTTGCCCCAAGATAAGTAATACCATATGCAGTTACTCGGATTGTTTCAATTTTTGAAAAAGCCATAACTATTATTAAGTATATAAGAAATGGGATAATAATACATCCAGTTGCTGCAAATAAGGCAGCAATAAACTGAATCCAAATATTTATTTTATTATATTTTTTGTTAACTTTATCCCAGCTAATGCTCCCAAAAGCCGATAACATTCCACCTTTTGCATAAATAACGGCAAGCAAACCATTCAAATCAATATTTGAATCCAAGAGGAAATCTAATTCATCAACAGAAAGATCACGCAAATAAGGAATTTTCCTCTGTTCAATTTGCCTAATCAAATTAGACTTATGTTCACTAAATTGCAAAGGTCTAATTTTTTCAAGATATTCTTGAATCTTATCCAATTCATCTGGTGTTAGCTCTATCTCTCCAATCAGATATTTATAGATATTTTTTCTACTCAATATTAAGAAGGCACTAGAAAATATTTTACTCAATAGTTCCATGTTATCTCCAATTTCTAAATTTCATTACTAAAGTATTCACTCTGCCCCAAAAAGCAGATTCTCTTTAATACTGCGTATCCTATCCCTTAACACAGCTGCCTCTTCAAACTGCAAATCCCTAGCCGCCTGCTGCATGGCTTTTTCCAGTTTGGCAATTTCTTTAATCGCGTCTTCTTCGTTGTGAATCTCACCGACTTTAACCTTGTTTTTGCCTTTCAGACGGCCTTTGCCGCTGTCTTCTTCGTGGTACACGCCGTCGATGATGTCTTTGACCTGTTTTTTAATCTGCTGCGGCACGATGCCGTGTTCTTCGTTGAATTTAATCTGTTTTTCGCGGCGGCGTTCGGTTTCATCGATGGCGGCTTTCATGGAGTCGGTGATTTTGTCGGCGTACAGGATGGCGACGC
>ERZ773054.532-NODE-532-length-28510-cov-5.572764_pt1 | contig 28510 bp, 15 predicted proteins | sample MGYA00580630_ERZ773054 | MGnify/ENA primary metagenome ERZ773054 (study PRJEB29015, sample SAMEA2737994) | human oral metagenome | biome: human oral; feature: human-associated habitat; material: dental | place: China | collected 2115 ... | reverse complement strand
TCACGGCCAGGGACAGGACCGTGAACAGGCTGTGGCGCACGCCCCGCCGATCCCGGGGGCGGTGATGTTCCTAAAGAACCTGGGCCAGGGGCTGGCGCGACAGGGCAGACGTGGTGGAGGATGACATCAGCGCGAGCTCCCAGGACGAGGAGATGACTAGACACCACTCATCTCATCGTCCCTACGGGGCCCGCGCCCCCGTCCCAGCGACACACCACCCCCATCAAAGCGGCTCAGACACCCTCACCCACCGACCTTACCGACCCCCTGGCCCTGGCGTACTCGCCTGTGATCTCGGCCCTGGCCTGCACCAGGCAACCCACTTCCCAAGCCCACCGCGGTCCACGGACCTCGCGGGCAGTTCTCAGTGAGGCACCGAGCTTCCTTCGCGGGCACTTTTGATGAGTCTCGTCGCGTCGTAGACAAACTAACCAACAATGAGTATTCTGATGGCAGAACACACATCCGCAATACAACTCTATGAGAGAGTCCATTCCGTCCTGCGTTGACTTATAGGATAGAGTGATTGTGTGGACATGTAATCTTTGGACTCGAGGGAGTACGGTCATGATCCCAAAAGCGAACTTGACTTTGGCGTTCTCGGCCACTAGTTATGCCTATGCGACGGAACCTGCAATTATCACATCCCATGAGACAGTCTCTTATTCATCTCTTGAGATGACAGTGGCCAAGATGGCGAGTGGGCTAGTCCGTCGGGCAGCCTGCAATCGGAGTTTGATAGCAACTTGTTTAAAGCGGACCCCAGACGCGATAGCGGCTCTGTTGGCCTGCCTTCGCGTGGGCGCAGCTTGCTTGCCGTTAGATCCAGATTGCCCAGACGAATGGCTGGTCCCCGTCCTTGAGGACACAAATGTGGCAACCCTCATTGTCGATTCGGGTCAGAGAAACTCATGGAAAAGTAAGAAGCCCAGTGGAGTCTCTATTCTTACAGTAGACCAATTATGCAACACCGACGAAATTGACGATAAGTTTCCTGGGACTGATGCGTCACCTCACGATCGAGCAATCGTTGTGTTAACTTCAGGTTCCACTGGCCGTCCAAAAGCGGTGGAGCTTACACATGGCAATCTATTGCAATACGTTGAAGCCTTCCGCCATTCAATCGACGTGAGTAGCAGCGATTTTTACCTACATACGGCTCCGTTCTCTTTCAGTTCGTCCAATCGACAAATACTGGTACCGTTGTTGACTGGAGCAACGATTATTCTGGCGCAGGAAATTGAGCGGAATGATCCAGTGGCTCTTGTGGACCTAATTGAGAAAACTAGTACCACAATAGTGGATCTGGTTCCATCGCACTTAGTACTCGTACAGGAGGTATTTGATGCGAAAATTGACTCAAAATCTAGCCGAACAGCGTTCGCAAACTTGCGGTTGACGTTGACCGCAAGCGAACCTCTAACGTGGGATATAGCGACACGATGGCTGAGTCTTCAACTACCTGCTGGTCACAATATGGTCAATATGTATGGCACCACTGAAACAACTGGAATCGTCTGTTCTTATTCTGTGGATAGAGCAAATCAGCAAACGAGTTATCTGGTGCCGATCGGATTTCCCTTCAAGGGAGTAGAAATTGCTCTTGTTGACAAGAGTTTTAACCCAGTTGCAGATGGTGAAGTCGGTGAATTGATTGTTTCGGGACCAACTGTAGCGTGTTATCAGAAGGGCGGTTGTTCAGCATCTCCTGGCTTCGTGACCCTGTCCTCAGGCAAGTCATGCTTCCGTACGGGCGATCGAGGTCGTCGCCGTCCCGACGGTATAATTGAGTTCCTCGGTAGGGAAGACAATTTTATCAACCTGCACGGCGTTCGAATAGAGCCTGGTTTCATCGAAGAGGTCCTCACTTCGCACCCGGATGTTCGCGAAGCAGCCGTTTTGCAGCGAGATTGGTTTGGCTATCAAACCGTAGTCGCTTTTGCGGTCGCTTGCGACGGCCACTCGTTGGATACAGGCATTATCCGTAAATTTCTCATGGGACGGCTGCCTAAACATCTCATTCCCGGGGTCATTGCTATCATCCCAATGCTACCTCGAACACGGAGCGGAAAAATTGCGCGCGCGGAACTCCTGAGGACGTTGGAAACACAGTCGGTGCCCCTCCACGATCATATTTGGCCAATCAGCGACACAGAAAAAATGGTCCTAGATGTGTGGCGTGAGGTACTGAATCGGTCTGATTTCCCAGCCACCGCCAACTTTTACGATCTCGGAGGAAATTCATTCAAAGCCCTTTTGATTCGATCACGCATCAAAAAAAAGACTGGTCTGGACATGAATCCGGCTAGGCTAATGCGTTCACCAACAGTCCGCGAACTGGCTGAGTGGCTGGACGCTACTCAACGGATCGAACTCAACTAGGTGCCCTCATAGATGTTTACAAATAGAAGAAGGAGGAAATAACAAATGAAATTGTCACCAGATTCGGGAACATATCCGCTATCTGTCCAGCAGCAACAGGTGTGGTTCGCTCAAACGGCGGAGCCGAATTTACCATTGTACAACATCCCCATAGCACTGGATATCTCAGGACCTCTCGATACTAGTCTGTTGGCGAAGGCTCTCATGACTGTTGTGGAGGAAAATGCTGCTCTGCGTACTGTAGTTAGCGATTCAGGGGGAGTACCTTTTCAGTCTGTGGTATCTGCTGACCGGTTTGCACTGAACCACATTGATCTCAGTACTATACCATTGCAGGATCGCGAAAACGAAACGATGGCGAGAATGCAGACAGAGGCTCAACGTCCGTTTCATTTAGAGAGCGAAATCCCAATTCGCGTTACTCTTTGGAGTTTAGGGAAAAATCGTCATATTCTTCAGTTTACTATTCATCATATTGCGTCTGATGGATGGTCTCAGTATCTTATCGAACAGCGTTTGTGGAAAGTTTATGGCGCGTTACGTTCGGGGAAACTAACCCCTAAAGTTACCTTTTCAGAAAGTTATATCGATTATTCGCTTCGACAGAACAGTTATTTGGACTCTCATGAACGGGATGTAGACGAAGCGTATTGGCGTACGCTACTCGCGGAAGCCGAAACCTCGATTCCCCTTCCGCTCAAGCGCGTAAGATCCAGTCGAGCGAGCCATAATGGCGCCAAAGCTTATATTACGGTTGGCGAACGAACGGTTCACGCTCTCACTGATGCGTGCCGCCGGGCCGGGACTTCCGTTTTTGTCGGGGTTCTATGCGCTGTGAAGTCCTATCTGATGTTGTGCGGAGGTGTGACACAGGGCACGCTAGCTTTCTTGGATGCTAACCGTAGCCACGACACAATGGGTACCGTCGGAAACTTCATAAATCCTCTGCCGTTGCGGACAGAACTTGTAGACGGACAAAGTTTCTCCGAAGCTTTGCGGACGTGTCATATGGCGGTGGCAGACAATTTAGATCATGCTCGCTTGCCATTCTTGGAAATCGTCAAAGCGTCGGGAGCTGAGCATTCTGTGTCTCGGAATCCGTTGTTTCAAGTATTAGTAGTGTATGAGATGACTCCCGACGTAGAATTACCTCCGGAACTACAGGTTCGGACCTTATCTATGGATGAGGTCAAAGCGAAACTCGATTTCACGCTCTTCGTCAAACATCGAGATCGGGTTCTTGATATTGCTGTCGAGTATTCCACGGATTTGTTAGATTCTGCAGCAGTTGATCGGCTCTTGTCAGGGCTAAGTACGTTCATAGAAGCAGTGGCTAATGAGCCGCGCAGGCCTCTTGATACGGCACCTCGTATCCCTCCAGAAGAGCGCAGGCTTCTATCGAAGGTGTGGAACGATACGTCTAAAGAATATGAAATGGAGGCGACAGTCGTAGACCGTATTTGCGGGATAGCGCAGAAACTCGCGGACCACGTGGCCATAGTGTCAGATGATGTCGGCCACGATGTAAGTATACGCACTATGACCTATCGCGAACTTTTGTGGGCATCGACTCGACTGGCGGAACAACTGCTGAATGAAGGCGTCGACCACGGTGACATCGTTGCCGTATTTATGAGACGCTCGGCGGATATGGTTACGGCGCTACTTGCTGCCATGACAATAGGTGCTGTTGTAGTACCCATAGATACAGACTATCCTGACTTTCGAATCAAACAGATCCTCGACGACTCGAAACCCCGCGTCGTGTTGACTGATTTGGCGGGGAGAGTTCGGTTGAAAAATGGAGATAGTCAGACTATCTTGGCAAGCTTGCCGTTGGAAGACCTAAGCACGCCTGCAGGGAGACTGACGGACGTTGTAAGATGCAAGCCGGAGGATGCTGCGTATGTCATATATACATCTGGTTCGACAGGGGCTCCTAAAGGGGCGATTAATTCTCACAAAGCGTTCCGAAACCGACTGGCTTGGATGCAGGACAAGTTCGGTTTATCCTGGGGGGAACGGGTTCTTCACAAAACACCCATCGGCTTCGATGTTGCCCTGTGGGAAGTATTCTGGCCGCTCAGCGAAGGTGCAACGGTCGTCCTAGCGCGTTCGGGCGGGCAACGCGACCCCGAATATCTGATGGATGTCGTTGCTCGGGAAAGTATCACCACGTTGCACCTTGTTCCGTCAATGTTACGCGCGGTTTTGTATTCAGGTACTGTTGATAGTGTAAAGATTCCGACACTCAGGCGAATTGTCTGCAGTGGCGAAACTCTTTCTCGGGAACTTGTGAATCGAGCTCAAGAGTTAATCCCTGCCGTTGGCCTCTTCAATCTCTATGGGCCGAGCGAAGCAGCAATTGATGTCACGTGGTGGGACTGTAAGGATGGCGAAGACGGACCAGTTCCTATTGGCCGGCCCATTGCCAACACTCACGCTTATGTCGTGGGCTCAGACCGTAAGCTTGTACCTGTCGGGTGGGTTGGCGAACTGGCTATCGGTGGGGTGGCTGTAGGCATGGGCTATCTTGGCCACGAGGAATTGACAGCCGAACGCTTCGTTGAATGTAACTTTGATGAATTAGGGCACGAACTTGTGTACCTGACCGGTGATCGAGCACGCTATCGGGAGGACGGGGCGATTGAGTTTCTGGGGCGTTTTGACGATCAGGTCAAGGTACATGGTCAACGGATTGAACTGGGCGATATTGAGGCCACGCTGAGGGCACGGAATGATCTGACTGACGCCTGCGTTGTCATCAGTGATGACCAGCTCGTTGCCTTTGTCGTGCCGCTGCGTCAGGTCTCTGACGCCCCGGTATATGAGATGGATTTGCGGACGTGGCTCCGTGAGCGTTTACCAGAGTTCATGATTCCGCGCCACTTTGTAAAGTTGAATGCGCTTCCGCGAACGCCGAATGGCAAGGTCGACCGTGCCGGTCTCGCAAGACTTTCGACGAAAAGTGAATCTGCTGTGAGTGTCGTATCTGCCGAATGGACTGAAACGGAGCGTGTGCTGAGAAAGATATGGATATCTGTTCTAGGAAAATCTGATTTCGGTCGTGACGAGTCGTTCTTCGATGTCGGTGGTGATTCAATTAGAGCAATCGAGGTAAGTTACAAGGCTCGGGAGCATGGTTTCAATGTGTCAGTGCTAGACATATTTGAAACCAAGACAGTTGCCGAATTGGCGCAACGGCTTGAAGCTGCAGCTCCACACGGGTCGAAGGTATTCAGTGGAGAAGCGGCTAGCCGTGAGCCTATGAATGGTAGCACTTCAGCGTTTGATCAAATTACATCACGCGATGTGGCGGCACTTCCTACTGGTACTCAAGATGCCTATCCCTTAACCATGTTACAGATGGGGTTGATGTATCACAGCACTCATATAGAGGACTATGCCGCCTACGTGACGAGTCTAAGAATAGAAGCAGCTCTTGACGAATCAGCCATGCGACGAGCTATCCAACATGTCACCGAGCAGTGCGCGATGCTGAGGACATCGTTTCATATGGAAGGCTTCAGCGTTCCTGTACAGGTGGTACATCCGAGTGTTGAGACTTTCGTGAAGATCCTACCTTGGCCCGGTATGGATCTTAGTCCGAAAAGCTCCGCTTTTGCGAGCTGGTTGAGTGATGTCAGAAGCTCAGTTCCAGCATGGGATCAGGTACCATTAGCTCGTTTCTATATTCATACGGTTACACCTGACTCTTTTCAATTCACAATGGTGGAACCATTCCTTGACGGATTTAGCGTAGCAACCGTGATGGCCAGTGTCCTATCAACTTACGCTGCGTTTGTGCTTAATTTCCCAGTTCCATGTCAGGAAGAGGGACACGGCTTCCGAGACTACGTGGCGTTGGAAAGAGAGTCACTTGAATCTTCTGGTGATCGCCAGTACTGGCAGTCGCTCTTGAGCGGCGCGCCGTTCGCGCGACTGCCGAGATGGCCAGCAGACCGGGCTAGTTGTCCGCCTCGCCATATCAGGTACAACGTAGGCATCCCAGGCGATATTTCTGAACGACTTAGGGAACTGGCTTATACCCGGAAGGTACCGTTGAAGAGTGTTCTGCTGGCGGCCCATATAGTCGTCGTCGGTTTGTTGACTGGCGAAACCGATGTTGTCACGGGGATTATGTCGAATGGGCGCCCTGAGACCCGTGATGGGCGTCATTCGGTCGGGCTATTTTTGAACGCGATCCCTCTGCGGCTGAGCGTCATTGGTGATTCAATTGGTGAGTTCGTCGAGCGCGTCTTTGCAGCCGAAATGGACGTGTATCCTCATCGGAGATACCCGATGGCCCAGATCGTACGAGATTCTAATCGCCCTATTTTTGAAGCGCTATTTAATTATGTTCATTTTCACCCCTATCAAACTGTGAGGGAGTCCGGCATTAATGTCAGCGATATTCAGGCGTCGGACCAAACGTATTTTTTTCTCACTGCGCAGTTTTCTGTGTCTTGGAATACTGGCGCAATCGAGTTGAGCCTTGACGTCAATGCCGATGGCATTCCGGACGAAGAGATCAGTTCATTGTCCAAGTATTATCTCCAGGTTTTGAGTGATATAGCGAATGGTGAGAGTGATAGGGTTGAGCACTGTCGCCGGCTCACTTGCACTGACGAGCGTGAACTGGCACTTTGGAATGAAACCGCGAAACCGCAGCACATGTCGATGACTGCGATAGACCTCTTTCATGCGCAAGTGCGAGAGTCCCCTGAAACCATAGCCGTCGTCGACGGAAGTAGAGAAATGAGTTACCGAGAGCTGAATAACTGTGCTTCAGGAATTGCACATCAGCTGCTCGAACATGGGGTTGTTCCTGGCGATGTTGTCGCCGTTTACGGGGAGCGAGACGTTTTTTACCTCACTGCGATGCTGGGAGTGTTCGAAGCTGGAGGGGTCTATCTACCTCTCGATCCTCAAGGACCGATGTCGAGAAACTGTTTGATGATGGATAAAGCCAAATGCCGTCATGTTCTCGTGGCTGGATCCTCGAGTAGTTCGCCCAGGTGGCCAAGCGATGTTGAAGTGATTATATTTCAGCAGGGTACAGCGACCTTTGAACTATTTTACCCGCCAGTATGTCGGCTGGTGCCGCATACGTTATCTTTACATCAGGTTCGACGGGAGAGCCGAAAGGTGCCTTGATTGATCATCGCGGCATGCTCAACCACCTTGCTGCCAAGGTCGAAGACCTTGCTTTGGATAGTAGTTCTGTTGTGGCTCAAACGGCAAAACAGACGTTCGATATCTCTATCTGGCAGTTCTTAGCTCCTCTTATTGTGGGGGGAAAAGTTGCTATTTTGCAAGATGCTGATTCCCTCCATGTGGGACGTCTTTCAGGACGTATATTGGCCGACTCTGTGACGGTGCTTGAAGTTGTGCCGTCCTGGCTACGAGCCATCGTTGATGCTATCGAAATCGGGGCGGTCGACGGAAATGTGTTTTCTGGGTTGCGACATCTCGTGGTCACCGGAGAAACTTTTGAGACTGACCTGTATGAGAAAGTGCTCAAGTTGATCGCCAATGTTCAGATCGTCAATGCTTATGGTCCGGCGGAGTGTTCCGACGACGTCACCCACTGGGTGGGCTCAGGGCAGTTGCCATCGTCATTGACCACGGTGCCTATTGGCCACCCCATAAGGAATACAAAAGTTTATGTCGTCGATACGAACTTGCGTAGTTTGCCGGTTGGAGTGCCTGGTGAAATCGTAGTAACAGGTACTGGAGTTGGGCGTGGTTACATTAACGACCCTGACCGTACCGAGGCAGCCTTCGTTGAGCTAACTTTTGAACGTGGCGAACCGCCGGTGCGGGCGTACAGGACTGGTGACATTGGGCGTTGGCTGCCTTGGGGAGACCTTGAGTTTCTGGGACGAGCCGATCGACAAATAAAAATTCGTGGTGCACGTGTGGAACTAGGTGAGGTAGAGACTGGACTTCGCCGTCTTCCCGAAGTGGATCAAGTGGTGGTAATTCGACAAGCAAGCGCTGGTCACGACGAACTTGTCGCCTATGTGGTACCGATCGCCGGATCGGCTATCAGCACTGGTGCTGCAATCCAACAGGCTGCGCGTACGTTGTTACCCGAGGCGATGGTGCCAGCCCAGGTAATAATTATGGACGCACTTCCACTAACGGCGCACGGTAAATTGGACGTTGGCGCACTCCCCAAAGCCGATATCGTGCGGAGTTTGAATCTTCGACCTCCTTCGAATCAAGAACTCACTCCAGCGGAGAGGCGCATGGCCACTTTGTGGACCAACGTCCTCGGGCTTGCGGTGCAGTACCCAGACGATGATTTCTTTGCGCTTGGTGGTGATTCGTTACGAGCTGTAATGCTATGCTCACGGATATCTGTCGAGTATGATGTCTCATGGCCGGTCGAAAAAGTGTTCTCCTACCCAACGCTCGCTGCGGCGTCCGACGCCGTCGAGAAGCAGATTGCTTCCCGTCGAACGTTGACACTCCATCGAGCTGCCGACGCTGGTGATGGTCGGTTACTTTCTGCCGACATGTTGACTGTAGAACAACGATCGATTTCCAAACTGATACTTGCAGGACAGATTGAACCGGTTCGAAGCGCATCTATTGGTTATATCCCGGATCTTGTGGTTTCTGAAACGGGTCTAGACCAAGAAGAGATTCGAAACAGGTGGTTTGGTGGACTTCCGCAAGTTCGTAGCGTGTATACCACTTCGCTGGGCAGAATCGTTCATATCACCGTTCCCCTGTTTGCGTCTGAGCTGTACGCGGACCTTTCCCGAACTATTGCGGCTGTTGATAGGTCCTTGTCGCTTGCACGTAGTCTCGGGGCATCGGTCGCATCACTTACGGGACTGCTGCCATCGGCTACGGAGTACGGCGGTGCATTGACTGACTCTTGCAACGAGGGAGTTATACAAACGACAACGGGTCATGATATTACCGCTGCAGCTGTCGCGTTGAACCTTGAACATGCTATCAGGCTCAAAAATTACTCTCTCGCTTCGAAGCGGATGGGGGTCTTGGGGCTGGGCTCGATTGGAGAGGCCACGCTGCGCTTAGTTCTCAACGTCTTACCGCATCCTGCGGCTTTAGACTTATGTGATGTGTACGGCAAACAGTCCGATTTGGTGGAGTTGACTGAATCGTTACGCCGAGACCATGGGTATAGTGGTGAAATTCGCTTGTTGGCTTCTTGTGGACGGGTTCCACTAGAGTTGTATGACGCCGATGTCATTCTCGGCGCTACTAATGTGGCAAATGTTGTTGATGTGGATGCCTTGCGTCCCGGAACAGTCGTGGTTGATGACTCTTCGCCTCATTGTTTCGATCCTGGTGCTGCTATTTCTCGCTTTGAAAACGAGGGCGATATTCTTTTCACCGAAGGAGGCCTACTAAATTTGCACGATCCTGTAATGGAAATGCGCTACATTCCTGGTTCTCCAGGGCCACGTAATCCTTTCCAACGTTTGTCTCGTTTCGGGGTGTATCACACAACGATCATGAGTTGTACTTTGGCTGGTTTACTGGTTGCTATAGATCCCAGCGCCCAATGCGTGCGGGGACCCGTCAAAGTATCCCACGCCCTTCGTGCGAAACATTTACTAGAAACTCACGGTTGCAGTGCTCCAAATCCGACTTGTCAAGGCTATCGCCTAGACGTCAGCAGGTTATCAGACTTTGAGCGGAAATCTTTTCTGAACTACAAGTGAAAGGTCGTTTCATGACTGAGCTTCCTATTTCCCCCTCTCGACACCTAACAGCTGCGTTGCAGCCGTTTGATAGTGTTCCGGCTGTCAACTTTTTTGTATATCCTCCGCTAGGACGTATTGAGGGCGGTGCTAGACCAATTGGGGATCGCCTAGGTTTGACGAATTCTCTTCCGGATAATGAACCCTACGTTGCCTATGTGTCGGTTCCCTACTGTTTGAGTCGATGCAACTCCTGTATGTGTTTTCGTGAACTCTTGCCGCGTACCACGGAACGAGAGGTGTTCCTTGATAAGTATGTCGACGCCTTGGTGAGGCAAGTGCGTGCTTATGGTTCTACTCCCCGGTTTACTAGCGGCGTGTGCTCGGCGGTATTTTTGGGCGGCGGGACTGCTTCTTTGTTGTCTGTGCGGCAGCTAGAACGTTTGTTGCAAGCCATGTACTCCTCTCTTAGAATGTCAACGGACGTCGAGATTACTCTAGAAGGCAACCCGACGGACCTGACAGCAAGCTATCTTGCTGGCGCCGCAGATATCGGAGTGACACGAGTGTCAATTGGCTATCAAAGCGGGCAACAATCTGTCTTGGATGCATTGAAGACTATCCATTCGGCCGATCAAGGTATTGAAGCTATGCAGGCCGCCATAGCTTCCAAGGTTCAGCATGTCAATATTGATTTATTATACAATGTGCCCGGACAAACTGAAGAACAGTGGCATGCAGATTTGCGTTTTGTGTTGGACCAGGAGCCGCAAAGCGTTAGCGTCGGTGACTACATCATTTTCCCGAAGACGCGAGCTGCTCGTCTTGTGAATAAGGGAAAGCTCCCCGAACAACAGTCTGTTGCTGAAACGTACCACTGGTATCAATGGGCAACATCTGAACTCGAACAGCGAGGCTACCGTGAACAAGTACGCGAAATGTTCTGCCAGCCAGGGTTGGAACAACAGTATGTTCAACTGTGTGGAATCGAAAATCGCGAAATATTGGCGCTTGGATCAGGAGCACTAGGATTCGTCAATGGCGTTCAGTTTCGCATTGTTGATAACAGTCGTACTTTTAAGTCAGCAATGGCTTCTGGCGACGCTTTCATCGCTGACGCTGTTTCTGTCCGCGCGACGAGCAAGATGATGATGGAAAGATACATAATTCACAATCTTTACGCAAGCGAAGTGAAACGTGACGGTTTTGCAACGCGGTTTGATTGTGATCTAGTAGATGTATTTGGGAAAATCACTTCACGTCTTGTCGAACAGGGGCTTGCTACAGTTGACCGCGAAGCTCTGCGGTTGACTGACCTGGGCCGCGCTTGGCGCAAGAACGTCTACTACGAATTCTACTCCGTGAAGGAAGGGTCATGTGTAAACTGAACTGGAGCGACATTGCCGACGCCTTCTATATACTCGGTGATCGCCTTGATGCTGAATTACTTCCGGGGTTTGAAGGAGCATGGGTAGAAACACAACCGACGCCAAGTTTCTCTCCCCTGGTATGGAACAGACACACGGCGCCAGACCAAACAAGCCTTGACATTCTAGAATCCTATTTTGCTGCTAATGGCGAAATGTGGAATAGACCTGAGGTGGATGCGTATATCTGCCTATCTTCCGATTCAAGTGGGCGGATGCCTCCTTCCTGCCAGGCTCTTACGCGCCAGGGGTGGCACATGGAGACAGAACCACTGTCTGTCATTGTCTTGCCCACCTTGGGAACAGCAGCGAGCAGAGCCGGTCCTTGGCGATGCCAGATCGAGGAGTTCGATAACCGTATTGGACTTCCTCCGGAGTTCGTGTCGTTGGTGAAACAAGGTTTCGACATTAACGACTTTGCTGTAAGTCGAATCGCCCAGAGTTATGCGGATGCACGTGGTTCTACGAGTATTGTCATACTTCGTTCTGAGGACGGAACTGTAGTCTGTACTGGAGGGGTCAGTATTTTCAGATCGTGGGCTTTTTTGAGTTGGGGTACCGTCTCTTTGAATTATCGTAGACGGGGTCTGATCAGACTATTAACGACGATCTCCCGGAAATGGGCAGCCAATAGAGGAGTTAGCAACTGCGCGTTAACCACTCGCACTAATGCTGTGAGGATGCTTGGTAAATCGGCTGCATTTCTGTACATCGGAAGAAAGACTGTAGTTTCACATAGGAAGGACACATCAACATGGACGAGGCAGTGACCACTTCTCCTCGAAGAATAGATGCAAAATACGACCAAGGAGAAGCGTACGAGATCAGCACTGTTGACGGCAACATCGTTGCTTTTGTAAATCGCCCGAAAGGCGCCTCTCGAGGAAACGTCGTCATCGTTCCGCCGTATGCCATGAGCGCTCACGGTTACTTCCTTTTTCAAGACTATTTGACATGGAATGGATTCACAGTTTACCGCTTTGATGGAATCAACAACGTAGGCCTGAGCTCCGGTGAGGTAATAAATTATACCCTTGGTCAGGCATGGCGTGACCTTGGTTATGTTATCGAAGCTTTTTTTCCCACTTCCTCTTCCGACTCTTTGGTGCTCTTAAGTCAGAGTTTATCTTTTCCGATTGCGGTGCGACGTGCTAGAAGGGACGAGCGCGTCAAAGCGGTTGTGAGCTTGCTTGGCGCTGTCAGTGTGCGTGACACGGTAGAACGGGTACTCAAGAGCAGTCTTGAGCCTTACTTCAGCGATCTGCCAGACGCGGCACCTCGACAACGTATTTTTGGGCACGAAGTTAATGCCATGCAGTTTGTAGCCTCGATGATTGATGAAGGTTATGTTGACGCCAACGACGTGTACGCCGATGTAAACATGCTAACGCAGCCTCTTTACCTTGTCTCAAGCGAAGCCGATGAGTATGTTGATTTCAGAGATGTGCTCGCGTTGCGTTCGGATGCGGAAAAGAACGGCGCATTTGTTGCATTAGCCGATATGGGGCACATGATCGGTCGGAGCGTAGAATCGGCGAAATTGTTGGCACGACTTTCTGTGGAACTGACACTCAAAGCCTATGGAATAGCGGAACAGTTGGAGTCTCCAATCCTTACAGAGAGCATTGAGCGTGCCTCGTACGAGTCGGCTCAAATCACTATGTTAGGTAAGAACAGGCCATCGGGCGCTGCATGGGAAACAGGTTTGTCGTTCGAAAGAGGTGTATGACGTGACTAAGACTATTGATCTTCCTATTGTCATTTGTGGGGAGACGAAGTATCCAGGCAAGAATCCCATTGTACTCCACTATGAAAATGATGTCGAGGTACGTATCACAAGACCAACGCCGGAGGACTTTGAACAGATATTTTCTTATAATGAGCCGCTTCATGAAGTTTCGATCGCTAAGGTTAGCAGGTACCTGTCGACCTTTGGGCAGTATTTTTCGAACCCGGACAATCCGTTACGGTGCGAAGCGGTGAGCCTTTCCGCCGATATCACTGGGTATCATGAAAAAATGTTGGCTCGAGACTACGGAATTATTTCCGCCTTTCTGTCGGCTCGCTTCAGTAGTTATGATCTTGTCGATTCGGAACTTGGAAATGGTGAGATCATGGACGAGTGGATACGGCGTGGAGTGGCTCGCGTAAAAGCATTTCCTCGAGGGCGAGCCTTGCATATCTTGGTGGGAAACGTCCCATTGACCGGTATTTACAGCGTATTTAGATCTGTTCTGACAAAGAATCAGACTGTCGCAAAATTGCCAGCTCGCGATATCGTCTCGACATTGTACTTTGTCCGCGGGTTGATCGAGGCGAATAGTGACGGAACACCTTACCGCTCCAGATTGAATTCATCATTGTCCGCTCTGTACCTTGATGGAGAATCGACGGAGCTGAAAAAGCTAATCGAGGCATCTGATGTGGTGTGCGCTTGGGGAAAAGGAAACTCCCTTAAAAGAGTTAAGGAAAAGGTTTCATATGCTACTCCGTATTTGGAGTTTGGCCCCAAACGAAGTTTTGCGCTTATCTATCCGAACGACTGTGACTTAGATGAAGCTGCGGTCCGTTTAGCGCACGATGTGTCTTTATATGATCAGGAGGCATGTGTTTGTCCACAGCGATTATTTGTTAAAGGCCCCTATAAGGAATTGGTCGAACGCCTCACTTACTGGCTCGAATGGCAAGCACATGCCTTGCCCCGGGGAGTGTCGAATTCAGATGTTGAGTCTCACATTCAGCGGACGGAGATGGAAGCGCGCTATCGTGGATGGCCGATGGTCACCGGCGATCCCGCGTGGCGAGTGATTGTCTGTGATCCGTTTGATGTAGGTGATCATCCGTTAGGAAGAACCCTATTCGTACACCCCATCGAATCTGAATCGGAGATTCTTCCGTTCGTCGATGAGGAAACGCAAGCCGTTTCGGTTTATCCTTATGACGATCGGGTGAAACGGCTCGGCGACATGTTGTGTGCGGCTGGCGTATCCAAGCTCTGCGAAACGGGAATGGTCATGTATCCTCGTGAAGGATGGACTCATGACGGAATGTATCCGCTGCAGCACTTCGTAAGGATGTGTTATTTAGACGAGAACATGAGTTGGGAGTACAAGTATCAGGATAAAGAAAGTGCGATTTCCTTTCTCGATAACATGTATGGACATCCGCAAGAGGACTACGAACGATTCCTCAAACTGTTCCCGGTAGACGAGTTTTAGAGAATGGATAGGTGGTATCTGCCATGAATTTTTTTGAGACAGAGGCTTCAGGCCTTTCGACTGCGATGATGAATCTCGGTAAAGTTTGGAGCAGTAGTGTTAGTTACAAGAGGACACAACGAGAGTTGATTGAAGAGTCCTTGGAATATCATCTTGCGCACAACGCTAGATACCGCGATTATTGTTATTCATATGATTTCGAATCTCTCGAGGACAAGGATCTCGATAGTATCCCTGTTATTCCAAGCTCGTTGTTTAAAAGGCGAGGACTTTCTCTAGCTACGGCTTCCGCAGGAGAAATCATTAAGCAGTGTACCAGCAGCGGGACGCAAGGGGGACTGAGTATTGTGCCCCGGGACGATCAGACGCTTACGGCTTTCCTTGGTAGCATAAGTTCTGCTGTGTCCGAACTTTATGGCATTGATCGAGCTGGAGCCCATCGTGCTATGGTCCTCGGTCCTCCTCCTGCGGAAGCTGGAGATCTGTGGATTTCATACGTATTTTCAACGATGGCGCTTGACTTTGTAACATACTATTTTGAGGAGGGTGGTTCGTATTCGGCCGAAAAGGCAATGTTAGCCATCGAGCGTGCTACTGACGAAGGGGCTCCAGTCCTCGTTATAGGTCCGCCGTTCAGGATTGCGGAATTAGCTGAGTCCTTGATACGGCTAGGGCGGCGCCTTCCTTTGCATGAGGATTCTTTCTTGGTAAGTGCCGGAGGCTGGAAGCGTCATGCTCGCGAGGCAGTTTCCCGATCAGAGTACGAGGATCTGGTCGCGGAAGCTTTTGCGGTACGTCGGAGTGCAATCCGCGATACATTTAACATGGTGGAACTCAACTCCGTTCTGTCTGAATGCGAAGAACACGAAAAGCATGTCATGCCATGGCTTGACGTTGTTGCAAGAGATCCTCGTACGAATGCAGTTTTAGCTGATGGTGAGGTTGGAATTTTATCGTACTGCGATGCTAGTGCGCAATCATATCCTTGTTTTATTTTGAGTGAAGATTATGGATTCGTGAATGATTCACCATGCGCTTGTGGGCGTATGGGTAAGCGGATGTCAGTTTTGCGGCGAATGGACGGAATCGAGGCTCGCGGCTGTGCCCTTAAGATGGCAACAGGTACAGATAGGGGCGAGATGATGGATACTTCTACCAGATATCACAAGAGTTTTTTCCGCGTACCAGATTCATACGGACAGTTCATAAAAAACGAGTCGGGTGTGGCAAGAACACGTGGTAAAGTGACGGCCAATTGTCCACCGGCGGTAGGTCATGCCCCACTGGAACAGTACAGCCCGGGTTATGAAGATTCAGTCGTGGAGTCGTTCGCACAACGCTCCGCGGCTGCCGAAGCGGCGTTCTTCATACCAAGCCTAACTCGGCGGATGCGGCTGCTTGACTGCGGCTCCGGACCAGGGACAATCACACTTGGGTTGGCTCGTGTCGTGGATGCTGGTGAGGTTGTAGGCTTAGATATCGATTCCGACCAAGTGGACCGTGCAACTGAGCTTGCTGCTCAAAAAGGTGTGGAGAACGTATCTTTTCAGACTGGGAGCGTATACTCATTGCCATTCGAGTCTGAGTCGTTCGACGCGGTTTTCGCCCACGCCGTTCTTCAGCATCTAAAAGAGCCGGTGTTGGCTCTTCGAGAGATGCGACGCGTTTTGCGGCCCGGTGGTGTCGTCGGTGTTCGCGATGATGACGTGGGAACTTTGGTGGTAGCTCCGCCCAGCATCGAAATGAGTGAAGTTTTGGACTTGCTACAGCGTGTTACACGTGTTAGCGGCGGGAATCCAAATGTCGGGCGGCGGTACAAAGAACTTCTGAAGGCCGCGGGTTTTGTCGATGTCGCGATGTCTGCTACTGCTCAGGCGCATGGCGAGACTACAAGTACAGCAGAGCAAGGGGAATTCACCGCTGCGCTTCTTGAACACATGGAACCGATCATATCCGACGCTGGCTGGGCATCGGCTGACAGAGTAAAGTATCTCGCCGAATTTTGCCGTCGTTGGGGCACCAGTCGTGACGCCTTCGATGTCATTACATGGTGTGAAGCGGTGGGCCACAGATGAGTTTTGGAGATAAACAAGTTAGTGAGCGAATTGGTCGCTTGTTTACTGATGAGCAGATTGCCGGCCGTTTCAATGGGAGTGCTCTTGTGGCCCGTGAAGGCCAGGTTCTTTGGGAAGGCGGATGCGGCTATGCCGATTACGTCCATGCAATACCTAATGATGCGACGACAGTATTTAAAATCGGCTCAATGACTAAAGCGTTTGTCAGTCTGGCTGTCCTTCAAACGGCAGAACGCGGTCTGCTCAAGACGTCCGACACTATTGATAGTTATCTACCCGGATTCCCTCAGGGTGATCGAGTCACAATCTATCAGCTAATGACGCACACGTCAGGCGTATGGTGCTATCTTCAATCAGCCAACTCACCACTGCAGCACTCGATGAGTGTTCCGCACACGCCCGAGTGGCTCGTTGAATGCATTTGGGGGCGTCCTTTTGATTTTGTGCCCGGGACACGGTGGAAATATAGTAACTCCGGATACGTTCTTCTCGGCCTTATTATCGAAAAGGTAACCGGATTGCCTCTCGGCGAATTGATTAGTAAATGGATTTTACGTCCATTGCATCTGACAAGTACCGTATTCGATCCGTCTGAGAATAGTCTGTTAGACCGGCTTGCTGTCGGCTACTTGGATGTCGCTAACCAAACTCCGATTGTGGCGCCGAACTTGCATGCGAGCGTTACATACTCGTCTGGAGCCATGCTTTCGACCGTGCAAGATATGTACAAGTGGGATCGTGCTATCCGCGGTCGGCAGTTGGTGTCGCCTGAGTCGTGGGAAATACTTTTGACGCCCGGCATGGGTAACTATGCGTGTGGATGGTGGGTCGATGAAATTGATATTGGTGGTTTGGCTAGAAGGAACGAATGGCATTGGGGGGTTTGTTATGGATTTCATGGAATGATAACGAGACTGGTCGATGACGACATAGTGATAATTGTTCTCCAGAATGTAATTTCGCCTGATTTGGAAGTGCCAGAATATCCAAAAGCATTGTTCCGTCTGAGGGATCGGGTACTTGCCGAGCTTTTTGACAGTCCTATACAAACATAGATACATGGGGTTGAGGTGCCATGGAACAGAGTTCAGTGACTAAACGAACAGATCTATTCGAAGCTGTTGCTTCCAGCCGGAACATTCACGATGCGGCACTTGTGCGACGTGGCGGAAGCGATTCTGGGATGGACGTGCTCTATACCGCCGCGCGCACCGCTAATCGGGAAGTGCATACTGCTTGGGTAACCGATGGTGCTGCTGATCAGGTGCGCGTAGGTATCTCGTGTTTACCTCGTGATATCGAAGGTAGGCCGAACACGGAAAGACTTTCCCATATCCCGATCATAACTGATGAGGTCATCGAAAAAGCGGAGACCGTGTTGCGCGAGGTTTGTGGCCCTGAGGCCACGGTGGCGGCTGCTCGTCGGCGCATTCGGCACGAGCGTCCTTGGATCTATTTGCCCGATATTCAAGGACGGGCTGCAGCCGAACAAATTGCGGAATCGGAATCGACGCTTGATCGGAGTCGACTAGCCGGGACCGCTGACACCTTGCCCCGGGGGATAGCGCATGCCAGCGGAGGACCACTGACCATTCCAGACGATGCTCCTAGTACGATGACTGAAGCCTTTTTGGCTACTAGCCGGGCGTACGCGAATAAGGGAATTGTACATGCTGGAAACGATCGCGAGTTTCTGCAGACCTACGCACAGCTCGAGCACGCTGCTCGTAGGGTAGCAGGTGGGCTTCAGGCAGTTATAGGCGGTCGCCGTGTCCCTGTAGTTCTTCAGGTAACACAGTTGGATCAATATTTCTCAGTGTTCTGGGGCTGCATACTGGCGGGGATGATCCCAGTCACCGTGGCTGTTCCACCAACGTACACGGAAGATAACGCTACGGTACGTAAATTGCGGAACGTGTGGAAGCTTCTTGGCGAGCCTTTCGTCGTGGCTTCGAGTACTTTGCTCCCAAATTTGGGCAGGTTGGATACGGAAGGGAGCCTGTCCAGTATGCGCTTACAAGCCGTTGAAGATTTACTCGAGGCTCGACCGACCGAAGATGTGTACATGCCCACTCCAGACGAGATTGCATTTTATCAGCTCACTGCCGGTAGTACCGGTGTTCCGAAGTGCATTCAGGAACGGCACGGTTCTCTCGTGAGCCACATACATCATTCGATACAAGTAAATGCATATACAAACGATGACGTGACACTCAACTGGCTTCCTATGGATCATGTGGTGCCGCTACTTACGTTTCACCTCAAAGATACCTACCTCGGATGCACACAGGTACAGTTGCCGACTGACGTAGTGCTGGCCCGTCCACTTTCCTGGCTTGACGCAATCGAGCGTCATCAGGTGACGCATACATGGTCACCAAACTTCGGCTACAATCTCGTAGCGAAAGCGCTTCAGAATGATCGTAATAAATCGTGGGATCTGAGATGCGTGCGGCGATTTATGAACGCCGGTGAGCAAGTGACAATGCCAGTGGTTCGCTCTTTCCTAAAGGAATTGGCTCCATATGGCGTTGCTGAGCAAACCATGCAACCGGCATTCGGAATGGCGGAGGTTTGTACGTGTATGACGTATGCTAATGAATTCACTACGAGAACAGGTGCTATATCTGTAAAAAAGGACTCACTGACCACGGATCTACGTTTTGAGGAGGGACCCGACACTGTTAGTTTTATTGACAACGGTTCACCAGCGCCAGGGGTCGAGATTCGAATTGCAGATGAGCGGCAAAATACTCTTCGCGAGGGAGTAATTGGTAGGTTTCAGATTCGTGGCAATGTCGTTACGCCAGGTTATCTTAATAACCCGTCAGCAAATGAAGCCTCCTTTGTGGGAAATGGATGGTTCGATACCGGCGATCTGGGCTTTATATGGAAGGGGCATTTGTTTTTAACTGGGCGCCAAAAGGAAATCATAATTGTTAACGGTGCGAACTTCTATTGCTACGAAATAGAAGACGTCGTGAACGAAATTCCCGGAGTAGATCCTACGTTTGTCGGCTCGTGCGCCGTGGAGGATACTCTGAGCGGAACAGAAGGTTTAGCGATTTTTTTTGTTCCTGAATCGGGGACGACTAGCTCCCTGCGGGATTTGGGGCCTCTAGTAACCGCAATACGCGAACATGTCCAAACCGCTTTGGGCATATACCCCTATTTTGTTGTGCCAATATCGAAAACAGATTTTCCGAAGACAACGTCGGGCAAAATACAGCGATCACAACTGCGAGACCGACTTCGCAAAGGAGAGTTTAATGCTACGATTCGGACGCTTGACCTGATAGGGCATAATCCTCGAACGACGCTTCCGCAGTGGTTCTTTGAACCTGTGTGGCGTCCTCATAAAGGCAATAATAGAAAGATTAATGGAACGTCAATTGTGATTACGGATAAGCCTAGTCGTCTCAGTCAGGCAATCGCTCGAGCTGCGGGCGCCGACCTGGTTCTGTTCCATGATGGGGACGTGACTACTCTTGTCAATGACATCAAGAGAGTGGCTGGCCCTATTGGCAATATATTGTACGTACCGCCGCGTGGCAACGTCACAGAATCGGTGATAGCGTGGCATTTTGTTTCATTGGTCCAGTCCTTTGAGAAATGCCAGAATCTATTGGCGACGAACGCGTGTATGCTTGTATGTACGACAGCTCTATATCGGATAACGGACAATGATCGAAACTGGCCATCGGGAGCCTGTCTTGCAGGGCTTGTTGGTTCGGCGGATCGAGAGCTAGGTTGGTTGCAGTGCCGTCTCGTAGACTTGCAGGGTGAGGATGAAGAAAGAGATGCGGTGGCTGTGTGTGCAGAAATGGGTCTGCTTAGTAGCATGCAACCTATTGCCTACCGAGACGGTGACAGGTTTCAACAGGGGCTCAAACCCGGCGTATTGCGGACAACCCTAACCGTGCCGCCCCCGCTGAAGCAGGGAGATCTTTGTCTGGTAACAGGAGGGCTTGGCGGGGTAGGACTCATTGTTGTGCAGGAACTCGTATCGAAGTACGGCGCTCAGGTTCTGATCACTGGCCGTCGGTCAGAACGTGAAGTCGAAGGATTGCTGAGACAAATTCGGGCGGCCGGGTCGGTGATGTATGTCTCTGCAGATGTAGCGTGTGCTAAGGATATGGCACGCGCTGTTGGCGAGGCGGAGTCTCGGTGGGGCAAGAAGTTAACCGGGGTTTTTCACTTAGCTGGCGTGTTCGATGAGCGTTTTCTTTTGGATGAAGACCAAGTCCACGTCACCGAGATGCTTCGTGCAAAAGCGGAAGGGGCATCTACGCTGGGGCAGTTGCTGCGTAGACGGGGAGGAGGGCTATTTGTGAGTTTCTCTTCAGTTAATGGAACTGTCGGCGCTGGCGGCGCAGCTTTGTATGCTGGTGCTTCAAGTTATTTGGATGCTCATGCATCTTGGCTCCGTAATTGCGGGATAGATGCTCGTTCACTCGGTTTCTCAGGATGGTCGGGCATTGGAATGAATGCTGGTCGATCGGTTAACGCTGCTTTGAGTTCTGAAGGCCTTGATTTAATGATGCCGGAGCAAGCTCTGACTTCATTTCGGTTAGCCCTAGAAGCTTCGGCGGCTGAACGGCTCCTCATTGGGCTTAACCCAGTCGTTCCGGCCATAGCAAGTCTTCTCGACTCACCATGCAACCCAGTGGACGAGTTGGTAGCCGTCTGTTGTAAACAATTCCCGCAAGTTAAACGGACAACGTTGCCTTCGGTTTCTGATGCATGTGGAACCCCCATTAACTGGTCATGGCAAGAGGTTGATGACATTCCGATCGGCCGTAACGGTAACGTCGATCGAGAAAGATTATCAGGCCTGCTTGACGTTCCAATTGCTCAACACGGGCGACCTCCGGAAACGGCGGTCGAGAGAACGATAGTTGAAGTGGTTGAGCACGTTATAGGTATACGGCCGAGGGGAATGGGGGACCGCCTTTTCGATCTTGGAGCTGATTCATTAGGAATTGCTGTTTTGCTCGAACACCTTCGGCGACGGTTCGCCACAGTTATAACAAGGGCGGACTTGTTTTCCAATCCTGTTCTTGAAGACATAGCAGCTTTGTGCAATGAAGGTGTTAATAATGAAGACGCTGTCGACTCGAACGTTGAGTCCAGCTCGGTGACTATACGCGAGCCTAATTTGAAAGACTACGGACCTTATTCTTTGACTCCTTCACAAGAAAATATTTGGCAACACTGGAAGTCCAATCCAGAGTCGTGGACGTATACCATGCCCATGAGCCTTCTGATTTCTGGTGGTCTTCAGGTAGATGCTCTGCGTCAGGCCTTGAACGACGTGGTAAAGCATCAAGACTCGTTGAGGACAGTTTTTGCGGACACCAATACCGGTCCCGTCCAGTACCTTGACGACACCATACGGGCCGACTTTATTGTAGAGAAGGATGGGCAGCATCTGGATCCTGCTGATGTCGAGATACTCGTTGCTGCTGAGGAACATAGGGTATTTGATCTCCGGACAGGCCCGCTTATTCGGATAAAGTTGCTGATGCTTGATGAACATAAATGCGTAATGGTGTTGACTACTCATCACATTATTTTCGACGGTTCTTCTTATGGTCCTTTCTTTTCAAATTTATCAAGAGCATATAATGCTAGAGCGGCTGGGTTGCAGCCGCAGTTCAAATCATTGCTGATGCGCTATTTTGATTATGTCCAACGGCAGCATTCTGCTATCGTATTAGAACCGGCGCGTCACGAACTTGAATATTGGAAAGAACAGCTGCACGACTTGGCCAGCCGGGACATTATGCCGGACCGCGCATGTTTACCCAGCGAGCCTCGCACTGCAGGCTATATCCCGTTGGTGCTGGCTGAAGGTACCGGTGATCATATCCGAGATGTCTGTGGGGAACTTCAAGTAACTCCCTTCACGTTGTTAGTAGCTGCAACGGGAGTTGTATTAGGAGTAACAACAAATAATGATGATGTTGCTCTCGGCACGATTGTTGCTGGCCGCTCAGACCCTGCACTTACAGACGTCGTAGGATTCTTTACAAATGCGGTCGTTTTACGTCTCGACGTTGATTTTAGGAGTTCGTTTAGAGAACTAGTTACGCAAGCTCAAGGCGTCGTTCTTGAAGCGCTAGATCATCAGAATGTTCCATTCGGAGAGGTGATAGATGCGATATCTTTGCCTGAGCTGGTTGGTAGAGACAATCCGTTCTATCAAGTAGCCTTGGTACTGCAGAAAGACCCCTTGAAACAATTCCACTTGAATGGATTATCTGTCCGTCGATTTCGGGAAGGCTATGATATTGCCAGAGGTGACTTTGTTATTGAGTTCGAGGAACGTCGAGGTGACTATGTGGGGGGTATATACTACGACGCAGACCGATTCTCCGAATCCCGGGCCGAGGGGATCGCTAGCGGACTTGCCCGCGTTGTTGAAATCGCTGTTCGAAACTCTGGCGTGGCACTTGGGAAGCTGGCTAATGTTGTCGGTTATATGGCTGGGTCGTGACTAGGATGTTTTTTGACGGGCATACAGATACACTCAAAAGCCTCTATTTGAGTGGTCGTGATTTCCTTGTTAGGGGCAACGAGGGACACTTGGACCTGCCGCGGGCTAGAGATGGCGGCGTTGTAGGCGGACTGTTTTCCATCCAGGTTCCGGCCGAGCGGGAGGAGGAGCGTAAGTTCGGGTATGGATTGACATTAACATCAAAGGCATGGCGGGTTGAACTAGCTGCTGAAGTGTCGCGGCAGTTCGCAGAACATTTTGTTGAGGAGGTGATGAAGTCTTTCCAGAATACGCTGGATCGATCAAAAGAGGTTTGCCTGGTAACGGACTACGCGGGACTCAAAGCGTGTGTGGAGGGAGGAAGCTTTGCGGTTGTGCTGCATTACGAAGGCGCTGAAGCGATTGCTTCCGATCTGTCTAACCTCGAAGGTCATTATGCTCGTGGTCTCCGAGCATTAGCACCTGTGTGGAGTCGTCCCAATGCTTTCGGGTGTGGTGCGGCATTCATCTATCCTTCGGGAAGGGCAGACGGACCCGGTTTGTCGCATGCAGGACGTCGACTTGTAGAACAATGTAACGACCTCGGTATCATGATCGATCTCGCTCATATGACGGATGCTGCATTCTGGGATACAGCCTCCAGTACGCAGTTGCCACTGGTCGTTACACACGCGGGTGCCCAGGAAGTTTGTCCGTCGGCTACAAACCTCACCAACGACCAAATCGATGCCGTTGGCGCAACAGGCGGTGTTATAGGGGTCCTCTTCGATGTCGTTAATACCCGTCCTGATGGGCGCGATGTTCTCGCGACGCCGCTTGAGCACGTCCTTGAACACTTTGAGTATATTGCTGAGCGTATCGGTTTGGCCCACGTGGCTTTTGGTTCGGATTTTGATGGTGGCATGATGCCGTGCTGTCTTGATTCTGCAGCGAAGATTCCCCGTTTGCTGGATGCACTCCGGCGGCGAGGATATAACGAGACTGAGATTGATAAGGTTAGTTACGAGAACTGGTTTCGCGTGCTGCGACAATCATGGAAGGAATGAGCCAAGATGCGGATTATTTCTCATCCAAGTGACTTTGATGTTTCCGATCTGTATGTTGATTTGTCATCACTGTTCGGTGTAAGATTGCTGGTAAAATGTGAAGGCTTCAATTTTGCTGCATCAATTAAGCTCAAGCCAGCTCGTCATATGATCGCAGCAGCCGAGGCGGATGGTGCCTTGGCTGCAGGTCGTTGCCTGATCGAGTCATCATCTGGCAACCTGGGAGTTGCCCTGGCGATGATTGCAGCCGAGCGTGGATACCATTTTACCTGCGTAACAGATGCAAACTGCAATCAAGGGGTCGTCTGCGCGTTAATGGCGCTAGGGGCAGAGGTTCGGGTGATGGACAGACCTCATCCTACAAAAGGTTATCTGGGTGCCCGGCTTGATTATGTGGCGGACCGTTTACGGGCTGACCCTGACCTCGTTTGGATAAATCAGTATGAAAATCGAAACAATTGGCAGTCACACTATATGACGACTGCTCGGGAAATCGTGGATTCGATTCCGGATCTGTCGACCCTTTTCATAGGTGCAGGAACGACCGGAACCCTTCAAGGTTGTGCGGCATTCATGAGCGATTGTCATTCTGATGTCAGTGTGGTAGGAATCGACTCGGTGGGCTCAGTCAACTTCGGCGGGGCATCGGGACGACGAGTTTTTCCAGGCCTTGGCTCTGCTGTGAAGATGCCGTTATTTGATCAGGAGCTGCTGGCTGGAACGGTCGAGGTCCCGGAAGAACTAACCGTTGTTATGTCTCGAGAGTTGGCTGCCAATGGGTACCTATTCGGTGCCTCAACATGTACGGTTTTAGCGGGTGCGCGTATTTGGTTTCGCGAGCACGGCCGTCCTGAGGGGACCAGCGTTGTAGTTAGCCCCGATCAAGGTGGACAGTATTGCGCAACCCTATATAACGATGACTGGGTCGACTCAGTTCTCCCCGGCTGGAGAAAATACAGATTCTCAGCTTTGTGAATGCAGGCAGGAAAGTGAGGCTATAATGAATTTGTTTGATAATGCTTTGGCTGATGCCGCTTCCGTGCAGCCGAATCGCCGGGCGGTACTTATTGATAGCATTACCGAGGCCGACTCAACTGCTGAGATCAGTTATGCCAACCTGTATCTGAATTCGCAAAAGCTTGCACAACTGTTCGCGTACCAGACTAGTTCTGATTCGGTTGTGGTAGTCACGACTGGAATGGGTCTCGTCACTGTGACATCATTTCTAGGCCTTATATCGGCTCGTCGACTACCCTTGATCCAACAGCTCAGGGGGGCAGATTGGCGTGGGGAGCTGACTCGGCTCATTCTTCCAATCGTTGGGCGGGAGGTTGAGGTTAATGCAGTTGTCGATCCAGTCTGGCTCAGTTACGCAGAAAGATCTCAAGCGGTCTTGTTTGACGTCGACGGTGAAAATGCGGCCCTCGTACCGTTGTCTCAACCCCGCCGACGACTTGGTTTGTGCCGGACAGAAAGTGCCTTTCACGGTAGTATTGGTGCTATCCAGATGACTTCAGGCTCAACCGGATCGCCCGGGCTAGTTCTACTACCAATGGAAGGTCTAGAGAGATCTGCTCAGCAGTGTGTGGATCATTGGGAATTGGAGCAGGATTCTGTGGCGTTGTGTTGGACACCCCCATCGCATATCCTGGCTGTCATGTTGGGAATTTTGGCGCCTCTCGTGGCGGGAAGTGCTACTGTGTGGCTGTCGCCAAAGGCTGTCGCGGCAGATCCGTTGATATGGGCAGAGCGCATCTCATACCATCGTGCTACGCACAGCGCTGCTCCGAATTTTGCTTATGATTGGCTGGTATCTAGGTATGACCAGCAAAGGTTGAGTGGGATTGATCTTTCGTGTTGGAAAGCGGCTATTACCGGAGGAGAAGTCGTGAGGCTGGCGACTATCCAGGCTTTTATGGAAGTGTATGGTCGGCATGGTGTCGCCCCCACTGCTCTGTGCTCGAGTTATGGATTTTCAGAAAATTCCGGCTTTGTTACGTCATCTCGTGTCGGGAAGACGCCTACTCTTGCTCGGCCTAGGAGGGATGACGCGCCGGTCAGGGATTTTTCGTCAAATAGCGTTGAGGCTGTTTCTTGTGGCACTCCTCCACCTGACACAAAGATACTTATTCTTAATGAGTCAGATGATAGTATTGTGCCTGAGTCCTGCTTAGGTGAAATCGTTGTGTATTGTCCTACGATGGCTCGACAGGTGATCGGCCGCGAAGTTTGCTGGTTTCCCGCCTCGGCTGAGTCGGATGATTTTCCAAACGAGCATCGAGCGAATCTTGTTGGAGATGTCCAATATTATCGGACAGGTGACACAGGTTTTATGTTAGATGGTCAGTTGTACGTAGTAGGAAGGACAGGCGACTTAATTCGATATAGGGCAAGGAATGTAGTTCCAGGCGACATAGAGAGTATCGCCGCCATGGAGTTGGGGCCGCAAGGGGCTGTGCTAGTAGCCTTTGGTTTTGAGACAGGAGCAGAGGAACTTGTGGTGTTGAGTGTTGAGCTTTTCCAATGGCTTCCGTGGAAAGAAGTGACTGCGATGGCGAAGCGGGTTCATAATGAGATTTATAGACAACTTGGTGTTACTGTTTCCTGGATTTCATTTGGTACTCAGGGGTATCTCCCGCGTACTGACAGTGGAAAAGTGCATCGCAAGCATGCAAAAATGGCGTTCGGGCAGGAAGAATATCGAGGTGCGATTGAGCGAGCCGTTCCCGTTCGTTGTTCGGTTGGCCATGATAGGCCTCGGATCCTCGAAACAGTGTCAGGGTGCTCTTGGTATTGGTCTCTGAACGATGGAAACTCTGGCGTGGTAACGTACGGCTATGCGATGAATTAGGGGATGGTATATATGAATAGTGGAATGTTCGAGGTCGTTCCTGGCTCTGCTGTTAAGCGGGTGCTGCGGGATCGGCGGGCGGTGATGAAAGTCGTGCGAAATGCATATGCTTTGCACAGAGCTGGTGCTAGCGTCCTACCGAATTCAGTTTTTTTACGTTTCAGAGAGCGTCCTCGCGACCGAATCATTGCTCTTCCGTGTCGCTTGGATGAAGGCACATTTGATGTTTCGGGGATTAAGTGGGTCGCAAGTTTCCCAGGGAACTTGGGCTTAGGTGTTCCGAGGGGCTCGGCGGTAATTGTTCTTAATGACATGACTACAGGTAGAGCTTTTGCCTGTCTTGAGGGTGCTCAAATTAGCGCTGCACGCACCGCGGCGAGTGCTGTGGTTTGTCTGGAGGCGATGCAACACAGGCGTTCCTCCGGGGACTCTGGGCTTGCTTTTTTTGGCGCTGGGGTTATCGCCAGAACTGTCGCCCGGTATATTCGAGATACGTGCCTGGATTTTAATCGCGTTGTGATCTGTGAGCCGAATGTTGATAGGGCTGCGGCTTTCGTTGCGTATGTCAAGAACCTTGGCTGGTCGTGTGTTCGTTGCACCTCGGATGAGGCCCTTTCTTGCGGAACGGTGGTGACAGCGACGACGGCGACAGCGCCTCATATTGATCGGGCACCTAACGCTGGGCAAGTATTTTTGAACATTTCGCTTCGGGATTTCACGCCTGAGGCGGTGCTGGGGTCGGATAGTATTGTTGATGATGTCGACCATTGTTTGAGGGAGAAAACGTCACCTCATCTCGCTGCAGAGATTACAGGTAATCATAACTTCATCGTGGGAACAATTCCTGAGTTGTTGGCTGGGTGTGTAGAATTGAGTGAGGATCATGGTGTTATTATCTCGCCGTTTGGACTCGGAGTTCTCGATTTAGCTGTTGCGACTTGGGTCTATAGTGAGGTTCAGAGGTTAGGGAATGGTATCACGATCGCGGATTTTTATGTTGGTTGACCTCGATCGTTTATCGAGTGGTTAAGCAGGTTTGGGTGGTCTTGTTGTCGGTGGTGTGAGACTGATTGTGGCATGTGGATATGGCGGTTTGCCGTGTGTTGAGCACTTTTTCGGAGCCAGGAATACGGGGCGTGTGGTGTTTCTCGGAGCTTTTTTGTTCTTCGCATTTGAGGGTTTGTTAGGCGGCGGCTATCGCCGGGTTTGAGTAGTTACTTTCAGTTGATTTTTCACCTGACTCATGACAGTTTGGTGGGTTTGGGGGCTGGATTTTCGTTGGTATTCCGTCATGTTGGGGGTGTGCTGGCACACTAAGCGGCCGGTA
>ERZ773054.528-NODE-528-length-28603-cov-5.515693_pt1 | contig 28603 bp, 34 predicted proteins | sample MGYA00580630_ERZ773054 | MGnify/ENA primary metagenome ERZ773054 (study PRJEB29015, sample SAMEA2737994) | human oral metagenome | biome: human oral; feature: human-associated habitat; material: dental | place: China | collected 2115 ... | reverse complement strand
TGTGGAGTCCTTGTGGATGAACCCGTGGCCGAGGGGGCGGTAAGGGAGGTCGAACGCCTCGACAGCCTCCCCGAGCGTGTAGGCCCGGTTGAAGGCTCCGGCCACGCCCGGAAGGGTGAGCGGGTCGCGGCGGCGCGCGGGGGCCTCGGCCTTGGGCGCTTGGCCCGCGGTCTCCTGAGGCTGCGGCTCCTCGGCCACGATGGGCTCGACGTCGATTGGCTCGCCACGGCTTCGCCAGGACTGGACCCCGAGCAGCTCGGCCTCGGAGCCGGGGGCGATGTGGGGGAGGAAGAACCGGTGCGCCCCAGCGGCGGCGCTGGGGTCCAGCTCGACGCCCAGGGCGGTACCGGCCCAGCGGAACAGACGCACGTACTCATCGGGAGTCACGGGTCGGGAGATCAGGGCCACGACGCGCAGCCGCGGGGCGTCCTCGGTGTGAGAGGCGGTCGTGTAGGTCACCGCGTCCCAGCCCAGGGCGCCCACTCGGCTGGGGACGTCCTGCGGGACCGCGGTGTCGAGGTCCAGCACGAGCGCCGTGTGGGACAGGACGTTGCTCGCGGTGGCCCGGTGGCCGCCGAGGGTTCCGACGAAGACGCCGGGCACGACGCGCGGGTCCTTCTCCATGATGGGGGCGCCCTGCACGAAGTCCTCGATGGTGTCGAGGGTCCACTCATCAGGGGCGTAGTGCCCGGACGCGAGGGGCCGGGCGACGTTGACGCGGAACGCGTTCTTGGTGGTCATCTGGAGTCTCCTGCGGTAGGGGTCGGTCGCGCCCCACGGTACCGGGATTGCTCGAAGTGGGTCAAGCGAGCACCCCCCGTTTTTGGTAACGAAACCTTTATATCCGCCACGTGGATTAAAGTAACCTGGGAAACCGGTAACGGAACGGTCAACGCGCATAACGCCGTCTGGGGCTCGTCGTGCCCGTCGGATCGGCTCAACCAAGCCAATCGCAGCGAACCTATCACCCCCGGCATCCGCAGAATCTCAACGAAAAACCCCCTATACTACTATCTTCTATCTTCTTCTAGTAGTAAAAGTATAGAGAGAGAGAGTGTTATAAAGGGGTTATAATAGGGAATGTAGAGAAGTAATACGCGGGGAGAGCCGTTAATGATCACACCCCAGGGCGGGCGGGCTCGCGCCGCCCAGCGATCGTGGCCGCCGCACCCCGTGACCCAGCTCACGCTTGCGCGTTCACGCCCAAGCCGCGTACGCTGGTGCCATGACGCCGACCATGCCGCCCACGAGATGCACCCAGCCGGGGTGCTCTCGCCTGACCCCCTCCGGGTCATCGCGGTGCCCCGCCCACGAGGACCGGGCCCCCTCGGCGCACACCCGGTGGCTCCAGGACCACCCCTCCGACCGGGCCCCCTGGTCCTCCCTGCGTACCCGGACCCTCCGGGCCTACCCCTCCTGCCAGTGGGGAGGCTGCACCGCGCCAAGCACTGAGGTGGACCACATCGTGGAGATGGCCGACGGGGGCGCATTCCTCGATGATGGAAATGTTCAGGCTCTTTGTCACGAGCACCACGAGCGCAAGACGGCAATTGCAGCAGCGAACCGAAAGGCGAAGAACACTCGGCTTCGCAAAGCGAGAGGCAAAGCGGTTAAGCGCAAGCCGCGCGTTCCACGTGACGCGACTTGGATCAACTAAAAAGCAAAATCAGTAGCGTGCATACCAAGAACTAAAAAGCACTCAATCAAATTCAAAAGAAGAGTTGAAGCGATCGAGTGTGCGAGCGCCGAGGCCTAGTCTGAAAACCGGGAGGGGCGTTCCGCAAAAAAAATTTTTCGAAGAATTGCGGCGCGCCCGTCATTCTGAGCAAAAAATCTGGCATTCGAGGGCTCTTGTGCGCGGGTGAGATGGGTGCTAGGCTGGTCTCGCCGCCGGGCGCAGGCCCACGTCGAACCTCGAAGCACGGACCCAAGGGGTAACGCCCGGCGGCATGGGTCGAGGCCGGACCGCCCTCGGACGAGCCACCCCGCTCACAAATCGGGGGCACACAAACCTGCCAACCAATTCACCTAAGGGAGCCGACGATGAGCCGCAAAGCCGGTCAGAGCGTGAGCGACGCCCGCCTGCCACGTGGGCTCCGGCTCGTGGACGACTCCGTGCCGGAGAAGGCCACGATGCACACAGTGGCTGCTCTGCCCCGGGACGCCGCTCGGCTCGCACCCCCCTCGACGCTGCGGGAGGACCTGCACCCCCTGTGGGACGAGATCACGGGCACGCTTCATGCAAGCGGCCTCCTGGCCGCCGCAGACACCACGATGGTGGCGCTCCTGGTCCAGGAGCTCGAGCTCTACACAATCGCGGTCGGTACCGCCCGCGAAGAGGGTGTGATTCTCTACAGCGAGAAGGGCACGCCTGTCGCGAACCCGGCGTTCTCAATCGCATCGACGCACGCCCGCGTCATCGAGGGGTTGTGCAAGACGATGGGCCTGACCTTCGTGGCTCGCGCAGCGATGGACGCACCGGAGTCTGTGAAGGCGAGGGCCGGCAACCCGTTCGCTGTTTGACCTGAAACCCAACCCAACCCAACCCAACGAGGAGACAGCATGCGGTCACAGACCAACAACCCCGAAACCGGCGCACACCTCAAGACGGGCAGCGACTCCCGAAGGATCTCCGCCAAGCTGGAGGAGTGCCTTGACAGCGGCTACTATGCCGAAACGATCAGGGGTATCCACTCGCTAATCAACCACGCCCGCTTCCTTGAGAATCAGGTGGCATCTCTGAAAGAGACGATCGCCCGCCTTCAGGACGAGGACACCCAGGGGGGCGGGCCTACGCGCAACCCGTTCGCTGTCTAGCCTGAACCCATGCCAGCTGTTACAACTTCAGACCGCGCACGCGCCCACGGGCTGTCTCCTGAGGTCCGCTGGTACTGCGAGAGCCGCGGGTACGAGGTCCCCGAGTGGACGAAGCCGCTGTGGCGCACGCCCGAGCCCGGCGAGGAACAGGGCGCCCGCTTCGACCCTGCGCGCGTTGATCGTGTGATCGGCGCGCTGCGGGCGCTGAGGCACACCCAGGGCGAGTGGGTGGGTAAGCCGTTGGAACCCTCTCCCTGGCAGGTGGCCTACGTCCTAGCCCCGATCTTCGGGTGGGTGGTCGAGGACGCCGACGGCAAGACGGTGCGCTGGTACCGCGACGCCTGGGTGGAAGTCCCCCGCAAGAATGGGAAAACCACCCTGAGCGCCGCCATCATGGTCTACCTGGCTTTTGCCGACGGCGAGGGCGGAGCCCAGGTCCTCCTTGCCGCCGGCTCGAAGGATCAGGCTAGGCTCGCTTACGACCCGATCGCGCTTGCCGTCAGCGCGTCCCCCCAGATGGCGGACGCCGGAGTGCGCGCCTGGAAGTCGAAGATCATCCGAGCCGCCGACGGCGCGGTCATCAAGCCGGTGGCGAGCGTGGGCGACACACTCCAGGGGACGAACCCGCACGGGTACCTGGCCGACGAGATGCACGTCCACAAGGACCTCGACCTTATCCAGTCGCTCGAGACCGGCACTGGAGCTCGGCGCCAGCCGCTCGGCTTCGTCATCACGACGGCGGATGCCGGCGGCACCATGACGCCGTACGCGGTCCGCAGATCGCGGGCGGAGAGCGACTGCCGTAACGAGCCATCGCGGCGCTATGTGGTGATCTTCGCCGCACCGAGGGGTGCGGACCCGTTCGACGAGGAGACGTGGAAGCGGGCCAACCCAGGTTACGGCGTCTCCCCGACGCGTGAGTCGATGCGCGCCGCGGCCGAGGAGGCCAAGACCGGGCCCGAGGAGCGGGCTGCGTTCGAGCGACTGCGGCTCAACCGGCGGCTGAAGCAGTCCGCCCGGTACATCGACCTACCCAAGTGGGATCGCAGCGCTCCTACGCCGTTCAGGACGCTTCAGGACCTAGCCGGACGCCCGGTCGTGGGCGGCCTGGACCTCGCCAGCGTCTCGGACCTCGCGGCGCTGTGCTGGCTCACCCCGCGGCAGCCAGGCGACCCGAAGGGGACCCCGCTGTGGTCGGCCGTGTGGCGCACCTGGACCCCGGAGGAGAACCTCAGGGCACTGGACAAGCGCACGCTTGGTGCCGCATCAAGGTGGGTGGAGCAGGGCCTGCTAGAGCTCACGCCCGGTGACGTCCTGGACTACGACGTCGTGCAGCGCCGCATCGAGGAGGACGACCGCGAGATGAGCGTTGAGGCGATCGGCTTCGACCCCTGGTCGGCGACGCAGCTCTCTACGTCGCTCTACGGGCAGGGGCTACCCATGGTCAAGGTCAGGCAGGGGTATGCATCGATGAGCGCCCCGCTGAAGCGGACGAAGGCGCTGGTCTACATGCGTGACCTCGGCCACGACAACCCAATCGCGGACTGGTGCGTCGACAACCTCGCTGTTGCCCGGGACCCCGCAGGCAATGTGAAGCCGGACAAGGCGAAGTCAGGCGAGAAGATCGACCTCGTGGCTGCGCTAGTGACAGCGATGAGCCAGGCGATGATCTTCGACGCCGAGAGGGAGGCCCAGGAGGCTAGCGATGAGTACGGCGCCGGATTCCTGGTGTGAGCGCCAGTAGGATTGACCCATGACACCAACCCGCATGACCGTAGCGCTGACTGATGACACGCAGCTGTCAGTCAGAATCCGACCGATAAGTCTCATTCTGTGGCGCGTTAAGCGCGTGCTTCGGCTGGAGGCTGAGCTGGATGGGGAGATGCTGACCATGTGGGTGCCCTGGAGAAGCGTGCTGGCTATCGCTATCGCGCCAGAAGAGGAGGACGACTGATGGCGTTGACAGCGAGAGGCGGGGCACTTGCCCGCCTGACCGTGGCTGACCCCCCGATCACGCTCAGAAGCGTGCGGGGGCGGTCCGCGATGGCCGGGGCCACTACCGGAGTGAGCATCCGCAGCGTGTGGGAGAGCCAGCCGAGCGTGCGCAAGGTCGTGTCGTTCATGGCGTCCACCGTCGCAGCGCTTCCGTGGCGCGTCTACCGCGCTGAGGACGGTGGTCGGGAGCGTCTCCACGGTTCCCCGGCCGAGGTTCTTGTGCGCAGGCCCACACGGTTCACAACTTCTGCAGACCTTGTGTCGGGTCTCGCGCTTGACTGGCTGCTGTACGGCTCGGCCTGCGCGGTGCTGGTCGACGAGGAGATCATCCGCGTACCCGCACCGCTGCTCATGCTCAGCACTGACGTCTTTGGCCGGGTGGACGACGTTGCCACGGTCGCCGGCGGGGAGACCATGTCCCTGTCCAGCCTCCCCGTGGCGCTCATGCACGGATGGGACCCGGACGGGGCCGGGGTCGTTGCCCCGATTCGCACTTTGCGCGCCATGCTGTCTGAGCTAAGCGAGGCCGAGGGGTGGCGCCGCCGCATGTGGACCGACGTCCCTCACGTGGCCGCCCAGGTGATTCGCCCCAAGGAGGCCCCGCGCTGGTCGGACGAGAAGCGGGAGCGCTTCCTTCAGGCCATGGCGGACTTCAAGTCCCCAGCATCGGGCGGATCCATCCCGGTGATGGAGGACGGCATGAGGCTCGAGGACGCCCCGCAGGTTCAGCCCGACCTCTCCAGCGCGTCGAACGTCCGCACACTCACCGACGTCGAGGTGGCCGGGTACTTCGGCGTTCCGCCGGAGCTTCTGGGCATGCGCGAGGCGAACTATGGAGGCTACGCCGCGCTGCGCCGTGACCTGTACACCCGGGTTCTCGGCCCGCTCATCGGCCGCATCGAGGACGCCCTGAACGCCGAGATCGTCCCCGCTCTTGCCGGGGGCGACGAGTCCGTCTACGGCGTGCTCGACCGCACCGAGGCGCAGGACGGGACGCTGCTTGAGCGCGTCCAGGCGCTCCAGTCCGCCACCGGCGGCCCCGTGATGACCCGCGCCGAGGCCCGCGAGCGACTCGACCTGCCGTACCTGGAGGGCACGGAGGAGCTCATCGTCCCGCTGAACGTCATCCAGGGTGGGCAGGCCAGTCCCACGGACTCCGGTTCGCAAAACCTTGATGGGGCGGATACGAATCAGCTCGATCATCGCCAGCAGGACGGGGCCGGGGAGGGGGAGAAGACCTTCAACCCAAAAGCCCGACAGGTCTTGAAGGCCGTTACCTCAAGACCGTCGCCTTCGATTCTGGAGCGGATGCGCAGGGCCTACATCGATGAACTTCAGCGTGAGGGGCTGAGCGAGTCTGCGGTAGATGCACTTGCTGATCGCATTGAGCCGTTTCTGGCTGAGCAGGCCGTAGATGCAGCCAATCTGGTGATCCTTCGATCCGGCACCGGGTCCGAGACCATCGGGCGTGGCGCGATTCGCAACTACATCCGGCAGATGGCGGAAGGCAAAGCCGGCGCCGCGGTTGACGCTGCGATGCGCCTCCTTGGTGCCGCGGCTTCCGACGACGCAGCACAGGACAGAGCTCGAGAGACCATCGAGGACATCCTTTCCGAGGACCGCCTGGAGCTGTGGGCAGACGCCTCGACGAAGGACGCCACTGGCTTCGGGTCCCAGGAGGGGGCACGACGCTCCGGCGCCATCAGGAAGATGTGGGTGCACAACGGTTCGAGCCACCCGCGCGCGGACCACGCCGCGATGGATGGTGAGACGGTGGACATGGACGACACGTTCTCCAACGGCATGCGCTGGCCCCACGACTGGGGCGGCGGGGATGCAGACGACATCGTGGGCTGCAACTGCGACATCGCGTACGTGTGGTGACAGTAGGATTAGACCATGAAGCGAACCGTTCAGAAGCATGCCCGCGCTTGTATCACCGTGGGTACAAGCAAGGCCGCGGCCAGCCGACGTCGAGATGACGAGAAGCCCGAGGACGAGAAGCCCGAGGACGAGAAGCCCGAGGACGAGAAGCCGAAGCGTAAGTCAGAGCCGGGCACCTTCACAGCTCTTGTCGCCGTCTTCGGTAACGTGGACGCCGACGGTGAGGTGACCGACAAGGGCGCTTTCGCTGAAGCGCTATCCGAGCGCCCCACAGTGCCAATTATGTGGAGCCACGGCTATGGCACTTCCGACATCGTGGGCTACTCGACGAGGGCCGAGGAGACCGATGAGGGCTTGCTTCTGGAGTGGAAGGCACTCGACACTGAGATCGGCCGCTCCGTCGCTGAGCTCCTCGAGGCGGGCGCCATTACGGACTTCTCGTACTCGGCAGTCGTCGAGGATTACACCGTGGAGAAGGACGAGGAGGGCGAAATCCGTCACCTCACTAAACTGGACTTGTGGGAGGCCGGGCCGTGTCTGCGCGGTGCGAACCCTCTCGCCAAGCTGAAGTCCCAGGACGTACCTGGGACCGATGACGCCGCGCAGCGGACCGCCCGTGCCCGGCTGGCCCTATTGGGCCTCTGACCACCGAAAGGAACGCACCGTATGAGCACTCGTGACGAGCTGCTTCAGGAGGCTGGCGAGCTGCGCGCCAAGAGCGAGCTGACCGAGGCCGACCTCGCCCGAGTCGACGAGATTGTCGACTCCGTTGCCAAGATGGACGCTCAGGCGGCCGCCCGAAAGGCTGCCTCAGACAAGCTGGCCGCTATTGCTGAGCGCGCCCCCAAGGCTGCCCGAGCTGTGGACTCGGTGGTTGACGCCTCTGGCCTCACCATCGGCAAGCGCTTCATCAGCTCCCCCGAGTGGCAGGCGTTCAAGAAGTCCCACCCCATGGGCTTCTCCAGCGCCACCGACTCTGTCGACCTGCTGGTCCGGGGCCTTGTCCCCGACATGGTCGGCAAGGCCGCGGTTCTTGACCGCGGTACGGCCACCACAGGAGGCAGCGCCTTCCACCTCGGCTCCCCGATTGATGACGAGGTCCGGGCCCAGTACGGCCCGCTGCTGGCCGCGATCACCACCTCCACCACGAGCGCCGCGGTCATTCCGTACCGTGCTCTCACCGCCATCACCCCTGGCCCGGCCATCGTGTCCGAGTCCAAGAACGACACGGGCACCACCCCCGCGGATGGCGTGTTCCCGTTGGCCACCGTCGCGACCCGCGCAGACACGGCCACCACATCCACCGTCGGTGAGGCGCTCCCCGTGACCGACGACGAGATGGCGGACGACTCCCTCATGGAGACCCTGGTGGGTGAGGTTGTCCTCGCCATGACCATGCAGAAGGTCGAGACGGAGGTCGTCTCCGGCACCGGCACCGCTGACCGCCCCCGCGGCATCATCGGCGCCCCCGGCGTCCGCACCCAGGCCAAGGTCACTGCAGGCACCAAGGTCGACATCCCGGCCACGATCCGCAAGGCCCTCACCTCCCTGGGCAACTCAGCCCAGAACGCGACCATCGTCGTGAACCCCGAGGACCTCGAGGCTCTCGACCTGCTCACCGACAAGAACGACCGCTACCTGGGTGCCGGCCCGTTCGGCTCCGGCAACGACTCCGTGTGGCGCCGCCCGATCGTCGCCTCCACCGCGGTCACCAAGGGCACTGCCCTCGTCGGCGATCTGAAGGCCTACGAGCTGTACTGGCGTGAGCAGTACGTCGCCCAGGTCTTCAACCAGCACAGCGACTACCCGCTGCGCGGTCTCGCGCTGCTGCGCGGTAAGGCCCGGTTCCTCGGGGTCTTCCGCCGCCGCAAGGACGTCTGCGTCGCGACTATCGCCTGACGCAGTGCTACGCCGAGGCCCCCGGTCGATCTAGATGATGATCCCGGGGGCCTCGTGCTTTGCACCGCACTTGACAACAGAACATTCGGCGCCTTAGTGTGGTGTCACACCAACTACCGAGAAGGGGCCGAGGCCATGAACCGAATCCAGTCAGTCGCCACGTGGGTCGCGATCACGTCCCTCATCCTGTCCGCCGTCCTCGCGGGCCTGTACCTCTACCGAGTGGGGCAGGACCAGGCCGACAGCGGGCTGCTGATCCGGCAGGACGGATACTCAGTGACCGACCCGCCCGCCCGCCCAGGTGACTCCAGCCCCAAGGAGGCCATTATTGGCCCGGCCGCTGAAGCCCCGTCATTCGCATAAGGAGAGACACCGATGCAGACAACTCGCCACACCATGTTCAGCGACGGGATGATCGCCACTGTAACCACCAGAGTCGCCCGCCAGGGCATCGAGGTCATCGGGGAGGCGCCATTCCCGGTGCGCCTAGGCCAGGACCCCAATGACGTTATTCCCTACGAGGGGCTGCGCATGCAGACGGAGGACGTGTGTAACCGGCTTGTAGAGGCCCGCGAGGCACTTATGCGCTGCGGGTACGCATCCTTTTGCCCCATCGCCAATACTCTGACGGTCTTCATCCCCGAGGACCCCGGCACCATCAACCCCATCGCGACCATTTACGGGGACTACAACGGCCTCGGCATTTCTGGCGCCCAGGCCGAGGTGCTGGCGCGAATCCTCGGTGCTGAGGGAGTGAAGGTGCTCGTAGACTGAGCACATGGCCACATACCTCTGCTCCATCGCCGCACTCGCGCGATCGCTCGGCAAACCCGAACAGGACCCCAACCTGATCTACGCCGTCGACCGCGCTAGCGCGCGTTTCCGCTCCGCAGTCGGCCACAACGTCACCAAGGAGACCAAGACCCTGATCCTCGACCCGCCGGCAGGGGAGACGCTGCTGCTCCCCGTCAAGGGGGTGTCCCAGATCAGTGTGAAGCTGAATGGGATCCAGCTGGAGCACTTGACCTACTCCCCACGCACCGGGGCGTTGCGACGCCACGGGGGCTGGGGTACCGAACTGGGAACAATCGAGGTCACGTACACCGCCGGCAGCGACGAGGTTCCCGATGACGTCGCGGACGCGGTGGCCGAGCAGGCGGCGAGTATCTACGCCACCCTCGCGACCCCGGGCGTGCAGCAGATCAGCCAGGGGGTCCGGTCCATCACCTTCGGCACGGCGTCCACAGTAGGAACCACGCAACGGTGGACCGAAGCCGTTGAGCGCCACCGGCTCGATGGGCAGGGCGTCCTATGAGCGTGTGGTCGACGTTGTTCGGCTCCGAGACCATTACCGTCACCGAGCCGGTGGAGACAGAGGACGCCCACGGCGCCCTAAGGAGGACGTACCCAGCGGCAGCGGCTCGCCACATCACGGGCGTCGATGTTCAGGCCGGCCCCACGGGCGAGGACAACTCCCACCGGGAGGGTGAGTCCTGGGATCAGGTCGCGTATGTGGATGCTGCTGCTGCTGCAGTCTCGAAGCACGCTCGCATTGAGTGGCGCGGACAGGCGTACCGCCTTGTGGGGCCCGTACGAATCATGACCGGAGCGGGGCTTACCCCCGACGCTGCGGTGCTCAACTTGCGTAGATGGGAAGGATGATGGGATCTGCCAGGATCGAGTTCCATTACGACGGGTTTAACGAGCTGCGAAAGTCGTATCAGTCTGAGATAGACGCCCTGGGCGAGGGGTTCGCAGCAAGCGCGTGCGCGATGGCGGAGCAGAGCGGGGGGAACTCAGTGCGAGGAGGACACCCGGATGCTTCAGAGGAGCCCTTTGAGTACGAGTCGAAGCCCAACGCTACCCGCGCCCGAGGCCTAGTTAGGACCGCCACCTTCAAGGGGCGCTTGGCCCAGGCTCGGGACGACGTGCTCACCCGAGCGGTACTCGGAGGCTAACCATGCCACAGCTGATCATCCCTAAGGACGTGCTGCCGCTCCTCATCGCCGCGCTCCGCACAGAGTGCCCCAAGATCCTGGGCGCCCCGGTCTCGGCATCCTCCATCCTGGCTAAGGACCCAGGCGCCGGGAACACGATCCACGTGTACGTGGCGGGCGGTTACCCCCAGAGCCCGGTGTCCTCGGTGTCTGTGGTGCTGATGCACTGCTACGCGGCCGACGGGCCCGCGGCGCAGCGCCTCGCGGCGACAGCTGCTGCCGTCATCGCGCTCGATCGCCAGGAGTGGCACTCGGGGCGCGTGCAGAGCGGCCCCTACGACAACCCGCACCCCGATTATCCGCACCTGCATCGGTACTCGGTGCAGTGCGAGGTCACCACGGAGTCTGAGCGCGTCGACGTAGACTAGGAACGAGCCCGCCCGAGGTGCGGGGACCCCGCACAACAAGGAGGACTAAATGCCCGTCAACGGCAAGAGCGACGCCTCGAACGTCATTGCCCCGAAGCCGATGTCAGTCATTGGCGGTGTGTTTGTGTGCACCACCGATGACGCCAAGAAGATCACCGCCCACGTCGACCTCGCGAACGTCCCCACGGGTGTCACGCTCGAGGCAATCGGCTACCTCACCGACGCGGGCCCGAAGCGCTCCATCTCCAACTCCACCTCAAAGGTGAAGGCCTGGGGCGGTGACGTCATCCTGTCTACGCGCGAGGGTGCCGAGGCGTCGGTCGAGATCCCCGTCGCCGAGTACCTCAACGTCACCGGCCACAAGCTCGTTTACGGCGACGCCAACGTCGAGAAGAACGGCAAAAACATCACTATCAAGGGCAAGCTCAACGAGATCCCCCCGCACCGCGGCATCGTGGTCGTCGTTAACACCGACGTCGCCAAGGGCACCATTGTCTATGATGACGCACAGGCCGTCATTGACGGTGATGTTGAGATGAACGGCAAGGACATCATGTCCAACACCCTCAAGCTCGACCTGTTCCCGGTAGACGGCTGTTTCTACCGCGAGTTCTGGGTCAAGAACTAACGCCCCGCAACCCAACCGAGAGGATAACCCAATGAGTAAGCCCGCAGCAGGAGCCTTCCTTGTGCCCGGCGCCAAGGCCGATAAGGCCGAGAACCGCTTCGTCTTCCGCCTCCCCGGCGAGAAGGAGGACAGGTCGATGCCGCTCCTGAAGCACATCAAGGCGTCGTATCGCCGTCGCCTCTCCGAGGTCTCTCGCCGCCTGAAGGATGAGAGTTCCTCCGAGGACGCCCAGGCCCTGGCCCGCCTCGAGGCGGAGTCGATCCAGTTCGAGGTCATCGAGGACTGCTGCCCCGGCCTGACTGACGCCGTGACCAGCGACCAGCTGGAGGCCATCATCGCCGCTTGGGGTGAGGCGTCGGGTACCTCAGTGGGGGAATCCTCGGCCTCCTGACGGAGGCCTACCGCTACGAGAGCGCGGTGAGGTCTGATCTGCTCAGGATGGGGCGGTCGCTCGACGACGTGTGGAGCGGCCGCCTCTCTTGGCAAGACCTCAAGGCGTACCTCACCTGCCCGCAACCTGGGTCCTGTCTAGCCGTAGCCCGAGGCGCCTGGTCCCCCAATGAGCACATGCAGTCTCTCGTCATCCACCTGCTCCGCCTCCTGTCCTGGCAGACCGCTGGCGACAAACGCGTGGACCCCCCGGAGTACATGCCTGTGACTAGCCTGATCCGCCCACCCGAGTCTGAGGCCGACAGCGCCTCGCCGTACGGCGAGGGCACCACGATCGATGAGATGCGACGCATCCTGAACCTTCCGGAGGACACTGATGGCTGACGGGCCCAAGCTCGCGACCGCGTACTACGAGCTCATCGCGGCATCCCCCGGTGCCGAGAAGCAGATTACTGATGCCATCCTCCCCTCGGCCAGGAAGGCCGGAGAGCAGGCGGGCAAGGAGGCCGGCGAGAAGATCGGAGAGGGGGGCGCAGACGGCGGCTCCAAGTTTGGGGGCCTCTTTGGCGAGAAGCTCCAGGGCGCCATCAACCCCACGCTGATCGCCGCAGCCCTCGGTACCGCCGCGATAGGTGTGGGCAAGGCGCTCTATGACATCGGGTCCGAGTTCGACAGCATGTCGGACACCATTCGCGCAGGTACGGGGGCCACCGGGGAGGCCCTGGAGAGCCTGGAAAAGAGCGCCCAGAAGGTCGCCACGACGGTGCCTACGACGTTCGAGGACGCGGGGCAGACAGTCGCGGACCTCAACACCCGCCTCGGCCTCACTGGGGACGAGTTGGAGACCGTGGCGGAGCAGGTCATCGCCGCGGGAGACCTCTTCGGGGAGAAGCTTGACATCAACAAGCTCTCCGCTGCGATGTCCGCCTTCGCCATCCCGGCGAGCGAGACCTCTGAGGTCATGGATGAGCTGTTCCGCGTCAGCCAGGCCACCGGGGTATCGATCAACACCCTCGCTGAGTCCTCGGCCAAGGCGGCTCCGACGCTGGGCAACATGGGCTTTGACATCGAGGATGTCGCGTCCATGGTTGGCCTTCTAGACAAGGCGGGGCTCAACTCAACGGCCACGATCTCCGCCATGGGCAAGGGGATGGTGACCCTAGCCAAGGACGGAGAGGCCCCGAAGGATGCTTTCACTCGCGTAATCGGGGAGATTGACAACCTGGTCAAGTCCGGGGACGAGGCCGCAGCGCTTACTCAGGCGGGCAAGATTTTCGGCACCAAGGGGGCACCCCAGTTCCTCGAGGCGCTGAAGACGGGTGCTTTTGACCTCAGCACCCTGCGAGACTCCATCGGGGCCACAGGAGACACCATCCTGGGGGTTCAGGCCGAGACGGCAGACGGGCCTGAGAAGTTCCAGATCGCTGTGAACAAGGTGAAGGTCGCGCTGCAGCCGCTCGCTACCACCGTGTTTGACGGGGTGGCGAAGGCGCTTGACTGGTTGACCCCCAAGCTGGAGACCTTCCTGTCGTGGGTCAGCGAGAACCCAGAGCTTGTCATCGGCCTGGCCACCGCTCTCGGCATCCTGTCCGCCGCTATTTTCGTCGCCGCGGCAGCCCAGTGGGCGATGAACAGCGCCCTGCTGGCTTCGCCAATCACCTGGATCATCATCGGGGTCGGGGCCATAATCGCCGCCATCGCGCTGCTGGTGATCAACTGGGACTCGGTGTGGCCGGTCCTAGTGAGCGCCTGGGACGCCATCGTCGCGGCCTGGCAGGTGGCCTGGGACTGGATCTCTGGCTTCTTCTCTGGGATCTGGGAGAGTGTCACCACGTTCGTCGGGGGGATCCCCGAAGCGATCATGAACTTCTTGTCGGGGATCTGGGACTCGATCACCACGTTCTTCCAGCAGATGTGGGACGGGCTCGTAGAGTTCATCACGAATATCCCGAGCATGATCATGTCCGGCCTTGGCACCGTTTGGGATGGCCTGGGCGCCCTGTGGACTATGGCCTGGGAGGGGATCAAGCAGGCGCTCATCCTGGCGCTGTCGGCGCTTATCTTCGCCATCGTCGGCATCCCGCAGCTCGCGGTTACGTTCCTCAAGGAGCTATGGAACGACTTGCCCGCTATCTGGAATGCGGTGTGGACAGGCATCACCTCGTTCATCTCCAACATCTGGAACGGGCTGGTTAATACGGTGAAGTCCGTGGGGTCCTCGGTCGTCAACTTCGCGGTGAATCTGTGGAATAACCTCCCGGCGATCTGGAACTCCATCTGGAATGGCATCACGTCCTTCTTCTCCGGTATCTGGAACGGACTCCTCAACACCGCGTCCAACATCGGGAACAACATAATCAACTTCCTGGCAAACCTGTGGAACTCGATCCCTGGGCTGTGGTCCTCAGCGTGGAACAACATCAAGAGCCTCGTCACGTCCGCGGTAACGGCCATGTACAACGAGGCCAAGAATGAGGCCAACAACATGCTGAACTGGTTCAAGGAGCTCCCGGGCAAGATCAAGGACTTCTTCTCCAACGCGGGGAGCTGGCTCCTCGATGCGGGTAAGAACATCATCAACGGCTTCCTGAACGGCCTCAAGCAGGCGTTCACCAACGTCCAGGACTGGGTCGGCGGGATCGGTGACTGGATCAAGGACCACAAGGGGCCGAGGACTTACGACCTCCGACTCCTCGTGCCCGCCGGCGGCTGGATCATGGATGGCCTCCAGACAGGTCTGCGGGGCGCTATGCCCGAGCTCGAGCGGACGATGCGGGACATCACCAACGGCATCAAGGTAGGCTTCGAGGACCCGGCGGCCCGGACGGCCTGGAAGGTGAGCCGCGGGTTCAGCCCTGACGTCGAGCTGGGTGCAGCGGCGCCTAGCGGCGTGCAGCCCACGATCAACATCACGAACCACTACCCGCAGAAGCAGGAGGACTGGAAGACACGGAGCGATGTCGCGCAGGGCATCGCACTGGCGCTCTCCTAAGTAGACTGGGTCCATGGCCCACGACTCATACGCAATCGACGGCGTCCCGCTGGATGACCCAGCGGGACGCTGGCGACTAACATCCAAGACCGAGCTTCCGCAGTGGGGCGCAATGGTCTCCCCCAGTGCCAAGGTCCCGCACCGCAACGGCGTCCTCCCCATCGCCCCGATTGCCGCCGGGGTGTCCACGGTGAAGCTAGAGATCCTCATTCTGGCAGCTCACCAGACCATCGGGCTGCGCACCCTCCGGGCGATCACGGGCGCCAGGTCCCTCCACTACATGGAGTGGACACGCACTTCCGGAGACGAGACCCTGGACGCGGACGTGCGAGTGTCCTCGTCGGTCTCGGTGAAGGAGCACGGCGTGGACGGGGACCTGCTGGTCTCCTTCACGGTCGAGGCCGTCGATGGCGAGTGGCGCAAGAAGGTCCCGGAAAAGGTCGACGTGGGGACCAACAAGCGGAAGTCCTTCCCGATCGCCACGGGGAAGGACGCTCTGGTGTCCACCATCGCGGTGAAGGCGGACACGGACGGGGGCACTGTAACGGTGCGCGACACTATCGGCCCGTCCGCCATGTCTGTCGGGCGGGTGCCCAGCACCTCCTGGCTCCTGGTCGACACGGAGAACTGGGATGTCCGCAGCATTCCCACGGGCAAGGAGCAGAACGCGGGGGAGGACGATATCAGTCGTATGCCCCAGGCCACACGGCCCATCCCGACCCTGTCGATCACGCCGGGCGGGTTCCGGCTCGCGCAGCGCTCTAACGGCGACGGCGTAGTTGAGGTCGTCGGTGGATCCGCGATCCTGTGGTGGAGGGGGGCGTACTGATGGCTCGATCAGGACAGCCAAGGATGATGTTACGTGCGGCCGCGTACGGCGCGTACGGCGGTGACCGCATCGGGGTGCTCCACCAGTCGACGAAGATCACGCTCACGACCTCTGTATCCGGGGTGCCGACGCTGAAGCTCACGCACACTGAGACCCCAACTCCGGCACTCGAGGAGGAGAACGAGATCGCCGTTGAGGTGTCCCACGACGGCGGGCGCACCTGGACCGAGCCCCCTGGCGGGCGCTTCCTCATTCGCAAGACGACGTGGAACCTCCTGTCCGACGGGACCAAGGCCCGCACCGTTGACTGCGTGCACATCAGCGCGCGCCTCAAGCAGGCTCTCGTCTGGGAGGAGAACTTCAGGCTGCGCAAGGACCCCAACAAGCCTGCGCAGGGCAGCTCCACCACCGACGTGCCCGCGGACCTGTTCATCCAGACCTGGATCAAGGCTCGGGCCCGCGGGTGGGGCAGCGGCCTCTCCTTCCGGGGCGCGCCCGCCGCGGACGCCAACGGCACGGCATGGAAGAAGTTCCCCAGCACCATGGGCATGGAGGTGAAGTGGACAGCCACTCTCTGGTCCATGCTTGAGGGCTTCCAGAAGATCGGGGCCATCCTTCCGCGGTGGGAGGGTCGAGAGCTCGTGCTGGTGCCCCCGCCGAGTCAGCCGTTCGAGTCACTGCACCCCAAGCGCTGGCCCGCTGGACGCTCCAGCGGCGGAACTAACTCGCTGTCCTGGGCTGACATCGCTACCGCGGTGCATGTCCTCGGAAAGGACGGCGCCCGGTTCAAGGTGAAGGTTCCCACAGACCCGAACTTTGACCCGCGCGAGGGGCGGGAGATCTCACTCGAGGCCAACTGGGTCGACTCTCAGGGCACTGCGGAGCTTGCTGCGCAGGAAGCCTTGCTGGATAGGTCCAAGCCCAAGGAGGAGATCGTTCGTGACTGGGATGCGTCCCAGCCCGGGGCCCTCCTGCCGTGGCTCGACTACAACGTCGGGGACTGGTTCTGGGTGGAGCATGCCGCCGGGAAGGACCAGTGGTTGCGGGCAGTCCAGGTGCAGGTCGACTACTCGGGTGGCACGTGCTCGGGGTCCACTATCTTCGGTACCCGCATCGCGGACGCGCAGACTCGACTGGCCCAGTCCGTGGCCGCCACGAAGCAGTCCACCGGCACCGCGGCTACGTCAACGGCGGAGCCGGTGCGGTCTCGCTCGACCCAGGACAAGGTGCCACAAAAGCCCGCCACGATCAAGGCCAAGACCCTAGAGGTCAAGGGCACCGTCACAGACACGGGTACAGGCCTGACGACGCTTGTCGAGCTCAACTGGCCCGTCCCGAAGCTTGACGCAAGCGGCGCCGAGCTCAAGGACAAGATCGTCGAGTACACGGTGCGGGTGGCTCGCGTTCGCAACTATGACGTCAACGGCGTCAAGGAGTGGACCGAGCAGACTCAGCTTCTCGCCACTACTAACCGCATCTCCTGGGGAGAAGCAGAGATCGGGCAGAGGTACCTGTTCTGGGTCCAGGCTAGGACGGACAAGCGAATCCCTAGTGACTGGGATACCGACGGGCAGATGTTGCTGCTTGAGTGGGAACAGCCACCGACCCCCACTGCAGCGCGCCCGTACCTGACATCCAAGATGGGTGTCGCCACGATCGACTTCGTTCCTCGGGATAACCGCGCGAACCCCATCCCGTGGTGGGTCGACAGGTGGCAGTACTCCATGGTCCTCTCGACCGCCGCGGAGCCCGAAGGCGGGTGGACTCCGGACGGGACCTTCAGCAAAGGCGTCCTCAACATCCAGGTGCCCAAGACGGAGGGGCTTAGGTACACCCTCAGGGTCAGGCTCGTCGCCAAGAACGGAGCCGCAGGCCCGTGGTCCCAGGGGCGGTCCGCCACCATCGCGACGGCGATCGATACCGAGGAGCTGGTGAAGAGGCTGCAGGGGTCCAAGGAGCTCATCGACGGCGCCAAGGCCGCTGTCGATGCGGACCTCAGGGCGATGCGCGAGGCGCAGGAGAGGCTAGCGGGGGCTATGTGGGGTGGCCAGTATCCTCCGGATGATGGCACGCCGGGGGAGTCGCTGTGGCTCGCACCTACCGGCGACGTCTACAAGATGAAGACCCACTACTGACCGATACGCTTGATACACCTACTAACAGGAGGAACTATGACCAACGCTGCGGTGACCGACGTTCAGTGGTCCCCGAACTACTCCAGCGGGCGCCCCTACGGCGACGTGGACTCCATCACCATCCACCACTGGGGCGATGACGGCCAGTCGCACCAGAACGTGGTGAACTACCTTTGCCGGGAGGACGGCAACTCCAGCGCCCACTACGTCGCCTCGGCCGGCCGCGTGACTCAGCTGGTTCATGACTACGACCGCGCGTGGCACGCCGGCCCCGGCGGCAACCCCCGGTCCATCGGCATCGAGTGCCGCCCGGAGATGTCCGCCGGCGATGTGCAGACGGTGATCGGCCTCATCAAGGCCATTCGTGCCGAGCACGGCAACATCCCGGTCGTGGGCCACCGCGACTGGATGAGCACCGACTGCCCCGGCCGCTGGTACTCGCACCTGGCGGAGCTGGCTAACGGGGCAGGCTTCGGGGCCGCTGTGTCCCCGGCGCCGCCGAAGGAGGTCAAGCCCTACACCGGCAAGAAGAACAAGAGCGACGGCCAGAGTGAGCTAACGCCCAACGGCGTTTTCGGCCCGGCCACGATCGCCCGTCTCCAGCAGGTCATGGGTACCACCATTGACGGCTCCCTGGACGAGGACGGCTCCCCGGCCATCGAGAAGCTCCAGAGGTTCCTGAACGCCGCCGTGCCGGGTGACTCTCAGATCGCGCTGAACGGCGCCCCGCGCCTGGACGAGGACGGCATCATGGGCCCTGCGTCCTGGCGCACGCTGCAGTTCCTCATCATCGCCTGGCACAAGGAGTACCTGCCTGCTGGCTGGGGCTTTACCGACTGGGTTGACGGTGAGCCCGGCACCGCCACGATCGGCGCTCTTCAGCGTGCGCTGAACAACAGCCGCGCAGGGTCTGGCCGACTCTGGTGAGTCGGTAGCCTGTCTGTATGGCTGATACAGACAACACCTCCGAGACGCCGTCCACTACTCAGGTGGACGGCGTCTCTGTACCCTCGCAGATCACGATCAACATCGGGGGCGGAGCCTCGGCCCCAGACCTCTCAGGCCTGGTGAAGACCTCGGAGCTCGATGAGCGGCTGAAGGGTCTGGCGAAGACCTCGGAGCTCGATGAGAGGTTGAAGGGCCTCGCCTCGGCTGAGCAGGTGACCACGCTCTCGGCAACTGTCACAGACCTTGCGGCGCAGCCGCGCATCGTTCGCCTGGGCACTCTGGACCCAGTCCCGGCTGAGACCCCTGCGGGCGCCCTGATCTTCCGTTCGGACGCTGTGCTGTCACCTGCTGATCGGGAGTTCCCGCCGCTGCGCGAGTGGTCCCTGATCAATGCAGCGATCGAGCCCGACGGCATCCACCTGCCTGGCACGGGCGGCGCCATCGTCCCGAAGCGTGAGCAGATGCGGCCATCAGTGGGGAAGTGGGAGATCACGCTCACGTACACGTGGCACGGCAACTTCGGCGAGCCGGATACCTCGGTCAACGTATACAACTGTCGCACCTTCGAGGAGTTTGGGGAGTCCAAGCTCGATCAGGGCGCCAAGCTGAAGGACTGGGTGCTGAAGGCGGGGGACAAGGTGACGGCTACGCTGACGGTGACCCCGAGATCGGACGGGAAAGCGACCTCGCTGTGGGCGCCCTGGATCGAGGCCCCGGTGAACGGCTTCGTGGTTCACGACGCGACTGTCCGCATGGTGGACTAGACTGGGATCATGACCACACGATCGATCACTTTTGACGCGCCCGCTGCCTGCTGGGTGCAGGTTTCCCCGGTCCTGCCCCCGGCTGGTGGCGCGAGCGTCGTGAATCTGCCTGACTCGGCGCTCACCGAGGCCCCGGGCCCCGGCACCTACAGCATCTCCTGGGATGACGAGGGCTGGAGTAACTGGTACGTCATCGGCGCGACCGCTGGAGGCTCGGTCCAGATCACCACGGACCTGACTCCTGCAGGCATCAAGGGGCTGCTTGCTGCCTCTTCTGCGAAGACCTCCGCTACGCCGGGCGGCGGCGGTGGGCCCAGCAACCTGCGGGTGCTGGGGAAGACTGATCAGGTGCCCGCTGGCACCCCGGCGAACACCGTCATCGTCCGGAAGGCCGTCTGATGCCCAACTCAGTTCTTCCCGTCTTCGGGGCCTGGTGGAGATCCTCTGGGACTCGGCAGGGCAACGGGGCGAGTCTCCCCGCGGGCGCCACCACGACGCCGTATGACAACTTCGCCGTGCCGGTTGGCGGCAAGCGCTGGAGCTTAGAGCTCGAGTACTCGGCTGCCGCCCCGACGAATCTGGTGATCCGTCACAACCACATCAACGCCGGCAAGGAGGTGGCCCGTCAGACTGAGATCGGCCGCTTCCCCCTGGCAGCGGGGTCGGGGGTGACCCGGGGGATCGATTTCGAGCTGACTGACTCACCCCACCCGAACTGGCTGCCGTCGCTGAGCCCGATCGACGGCGCGGTCAGCTTCGCCTCTGTCAAGGTCTACGAGACCCCCGCTGACACCGGTCCCGGGGTCGGCGTGTGGGACGGGGCCAAGGAGGTTCCAGCCACGGTCACCGTGTGGGACGGGGCCAAGGAGGTCTCCTGCACCGTCGAGGTCTTCAGCGGCTAGACTGGCCCAGGCCCACAAGGCTGAAAGGAGAAAACCATGGCAGGAAAGCACTCGTCCGGCAAGTTCACCTTCACCGCCGAGCAGCGCAAGGCAGCCTACGGCGTCATCGCTGCCGTCTTCACCCTGGCGGTCGCCTACGGCGTCGTCACGGCGGAAAACGCGGACGCGGTCATGCGAGCCTTGGAGCAGCTGGCTCCGGTCGCCGTCGCGCTGTTCGCCCGCCACCACGTCGAGGTTGAGTGAGACCTTGGTAGGATGGGCCTAGTCCCCCTCGGGGGCATGGGTTGGGTAGCGAAGAGCCTCCACTGCTTAGCGGTGGAGGCTCTTCGCTAATATGGAGGTATGAATGACCAGCCCCAGATTGACGCTTCTGACATCATTAACCGAATCGCCGCCGAGCTGTCCGCGATGACCGCACGTGCGGTGCTGGCAGAGTCCCAGCTCGCTGCGCTCCAGGCCGCCCAGGCCGAGGACGGCGCTGAGTCCTAATGGGGAAGGAGCAGCGATCCCCTAAGGGGAGCGTGTGGGCCGAGGTCACAGATGACCCGGCCCTCTCCTCTGCCGCCAAGCTGGCACTAGCCACGCTCCAGGCCGCAAGCGTAACGCCCGTCGGCACGAACCGGATCATCGACACTGGGGCGCTTCAGGACCCCGCCGCGCAGGCCATCGCGGCCGGGGTGGGGCGGTTCCTCAAGGTCGAGGCGCACCAGATCGTGGCGGGGTCTGCCGACTTCGAGGAGGCCGTGGTCAAGAAGCTGTGGTCGCAGATTGTGACCGCACGCGAGGGCGTCTTCGACAAGCTCCAGGCCAACAAGATCGACACCGGCACTATGAGCGGCCAGATCATCTCCGGCGCCACGATCCAGACCGCCGGAAACGGCAGGGGTCGTGTCGTGATGGACAGCAACGGTCTGCGGCTGGTGGCCGCGGACGGGTCTACCGACAGGTTCAAGATCGACGCTGCTAGCGGCGACGTCAACATCAAGGGGTCGATCTACTCGAACGACGAGTGGTCGTACGCGACCTGGTCCGACGTTACAGAGAATAGGCACGATGGGACCCGATACGGCATGGGGCTCGTCTTCAACAGGACCAACCGCCCGCTGAGGCTCCCCGGTGGCATCTTCCTCAAGCAGAACGAGAAGGGCGAGCTTCAGACCGTGGTCGCCCCGCCGTCGGAGGGGTACTGGAATACCGGGCAGCTGACTCTCGGTAACCGGCACTTCGGGTGGGGTGGAGACTTCGCCGCGTTCAAGGTCGCCACCGACGAGATTGACATGCAGGTCAACAGCCGCCGCCTTGAGTTCCGTATCGGGCAGGGGGGTATCTCCCTGAAGAACGACCTCAACGAGACGCGGATGATCACCGCAGGCCAGCGTGGCGAGGCGTACTTCCACGCCGGGTCGAGTAACAACTTCAACGGCGTCGTCGCTGCGTGGAGCTTCTGGCACATCACCAGTATCGGGGGTGGGAAGAACCTCGGGTACGCGTACGGAGACAACGGCGGTGCGTACCTGTGGTCTCGCAGCGGCGGCAACTACGCCTGGATCCACGGCGATGGCTTCACCTCCACGGGGAAGACCAAGAAGTTCTCGATGCACGTGCCGAAGATGTCGGAGGCCCGCGATGGTGAGCTGCTCCAGCACAAGTGCACCGAGTCGCCGTTCGATGGCATCGAGTACTGGAACGTGGTCGCGCTCGACTCGGCCGGAGAGGCCACCTGGGAGCTCCCGGACTACGTCCCCGCGATCGCGTCTCGCAAGGCGCCGTGGTGCGTGTTCACCTCGGCGGAGCATGGCGCCTCAAGCGCGCGGCTGGAAAAGGGCGATGACCGGTTCCGCGTCCACGTCTCTGGGGAGCCAGGGGCGTCCGTGTCTGTCCTCGTCAAGGGCGCCCGCATCGTGGAGATCGAGGGGGCCGCCGGCGGCGTGAGCAAGTGGCAGGACTTCGGCGACGGCCTCGACGTGTGGTCCTCGGACCTCCCGCCGTCGCCCCCAGGAGAGCCCCCGTTTGAGCCCCATCGGTCCGGAGAGATTGTGTGGTGAAGCGATGGATGTTGTAGAAGTAACCCCGCACGTCGTGCCGCTGTTGACCGCCATCGTGGCAGCGGCAGCGGCCATGGGCGGCGCATCGCTCACGCGCAGGACCCAGCGGGAGGCAAGCAAGGTTCAGGTGCTGGACATTACGGTGCAGCACCTGGCTGACCGTGTGGAGGCCCTGGAAAAGACCGTCGCGGTGGCGGAGGCCCGTCGTGATGAGGCCGTCGAGGCAGAGCGGGAGGCGCACGCTGTAAAGTGGATAGCGATCGACTACGCTGGGCGCCTGATTAGATGGGTTCGGTCGTTCACAGACGACGAGCCCCCCGAGGCACCGCCCGAGATCGGGGCGTACCTATAAGGGAAGAACCCGCAGCTCCTACTCGGTGCTGCGGGTTCTTCGGCATCCCAGGGTGTCAGCACTGGGCAGATGGCTCGGCGGAGATGTAGACGGTGTGCGCCTCGCGGTAACGGGGGTGGCTAGGGTCCCAGTAGGCGCGCTTGGGCAGGGGGCGGGCCTTGCCGCGCAGCGCCCGGACGACGTTGAGGATGACGCCAGCGATGACTGTGACGACGAAAGCTGCGAGGCTGAGGAGGATGATGGCGAGAATGATCATTGGTCTGTACCTTTCGAGGTTGGATTGGGGGACTGGGTCAGCGGCCCTTCCGCAGGCGGCGGGCGAGCCAGGCGCTAAGGATGAGTGTCGAGATCAGGGTTCCGAGGGCGAATACCTGGGTGATGGGGGTTGGCGCGGCGGCCAGCATGAGGATCGTGGTGCAGAGCGCGAGGCCGAGCACCCAGCCGGCAAGACTAGTGCCTAGGACGAAGTCGGTGCTCTGGTTGATGATTTCTCGGTCGAGGTTGTTGGTTTCCATGGCCCAACTATATGCACGAGCACGGCGGCCACACAAGTTCTGTGGCCGCCGTGCTCTCGTGACGCTCGTCACCATAGGCGCCAAGCCAGCGCGTCGCCGTCCTTCACCTCAAAACTCAGGACACTGGACTCCGTTGAGTCTCCGGAGATGTTCGTCCACCAGTCCGACCCACGGTCTGCGGACGGGCACGAGATGACCCACCGGCCGTCCCCGACCTGGCTCACTCCGAAGTTGTGCCAGTGACCGTGGACCAGCACGTGAGCGCGTTCTAAGCCGCTACGGCGGCCGAACGCCTGGCCCTTGAACCAGTCCCCCACCTTGGATTGCTGGCCTGCCAGATGGCCGTGTGTGAAGCCCACAGCGGTGCCTCCGACGTCCACGGTCACGGACTCCTCGTGGGGGAGCGGCCGAGTGAACTCGACATGCTCGAACCCCGGGCGCCCAGCGATGACGTCCTCGACGTTTTCCGAGATCATCAAGCCGAAGTCGTCGAAAGGAGCATTGGCCCGCTTGCCCTTGCCTAGGCCGGTGCGGACCTGGCAGTGGTTAGACGGGACGGCGACGTAGACAAGGCGGCCGCAGAACGGCGCGAGCTCGGCCACCGTCTCGGCGAGGATGCGCTGCGCCACCCGGATCTGGGTGGTGAGCGCGATGTCGTTGGTCTGGGCCTGGCTGCTGACGTTCCAGAACCCCTCCGTGACATCCCCGACGTCGGCCAGCACCAGCGTGGTCAGGCCACCCTCCTGGATTGATGACTTGAACGACTTTACGGCGCTGCGTACGCGGGCAATCGTCTCGGCGGTACCGCCTCGGGATCCGACCTTGCCGATCTGGAGGTCGGCAAGACAGAGCACGGCGTGCTTCTCCGGGGCGAGCGGGTCTCGCCCCCACACCTCGGGCTCTCGGGCGAACACCGGGAGCAGGTCGTCGTAGGAGAGGCGCTTGGCCTCGGCCATCTCTACGGCGCCCGGCTTCCAGGTGATCTTCTCGTAAGAGCCGTCAGGGAGGCGGATGGTCTTCCCCCGCTGCACGATGGCGTCCACCGGGACGTCGTTGAAGAACGCGTCGCGCCCCGCGTCGGGGGCGCCCCGGCGCTTCAGCTTGGCGCGGTGCCGACGCACTGATGCCTCGGACGTATTGAACTCGTCCGCGATCTCCTGGTTGGTCCGCTGTTGCTCGCGAGGCAGCAGGTCGTTGGCGATGATCGCCTCATCGAGGGGGGTCACCGAGCGGCCTCAGCGATCTCCCGCAGCTCCTCCGGGCGGTAGCCGCTCAGCATGCGGAGTAGCTTTCCGTGCTCATCTCGCACCTCAACTATCGGGGCAGAGGTCATCCCCAAATCTTTGGCATTTCGAAGGGCCTGCTCGGACCCGGGGCTGCCATCGCTGAGGGGGTGGCTGACGTAGGTGGCGCCAAGCTTGTCGAGCATTCGCATGGTGAGTCGGCAGGGCTGGCAGTTGGCTTGGTGGTATACAGTAATGTGTTGCATGTCTTCTCAGGCTAGTCGAGCTTGCCGGCGATCTTGCAGATCCCGCGAATAAGCTTAGTTGTTGCGTCTGACGGGCGTATCCTGAACCGGGCCACCCCGATCTCCGCCCCTCCGTCGAGTACGACGATTGCATTCCTCGGGCGGCTGTACTCGAGGGCTACCTCGCGGCCGAGCGCCTCGGCGCGCGATTCTCCATCGAATCCCCCCAAGGCATCAATGATGCGGGTTCGCAGCGATTCGGGGAGCAGACCTGCATCGGCTAGAGCGAGCACTTCCCCGATGGTCCACTCAGGGCGGCGAGCAAGGCGCTCGGACAGGTTCCCCGCCTTGGCCCCGAGGGGGCCTGCGATTCGCTTCATGTCCCTTGGGTAGTACTGGCCCCGGTGATAGGCGAGATCCTCCAAGTGGTCGCAGATCTCGGCCGTAGCGCGGTCGTCCTGCTCGACGGCGAGCTCACTGAGTTGACGCCTCATTTGGCCTTCCCCCCTGTCTGGGCTTCGCCTAGTGCCGCCGCTATCCTCGGCAGGTCCCGAGCGAGGAAGATGCTGCGCCCCCGGTTTTTGGTCTTGCTGGATAGGAGGTGGGCCCGCCCATTCACTGCGGGGAGCCCGGTGATCTCCCACGCCTGGTCGTGGTGCAGGGTGAGGCAGCGCTCAATTGTGCGGCCCCCGTGTTTTTTGGATACTAAGATCACTAGTGCCTTGTCAGTCCTAGTGATATGCGCGCCGCTCAGATCGAGTCGTTTTCTTAGTCCCGCCTCCGCAGCGGTGAGTGTGTTTGTCACCATCTACTCCTCTCTGGTCTGGTTTGGGTGGTCACATCGTACCAGTATGTTCTGCAATTAGTCAATTTCGTCAGCGCTCGTCAGTTTCCGATATCGATCCACGACGCCGCCGGCGGCTCGCAGGTGGAGCCCCGGTGCCCACGGGAGGTCAGCGCTCATGATGTCCCGCACCCTGCGGAACGACGCAACGCCTGCGGCGGATGGCTTGCCCGCCCCGTAGTCCCACCACTCTGATGGCCCCTTAATGAGCACCTCGTCATGGACGTGGGCCACGATTTCGAACCCGGCGCGGTCGAGCCGGACCATCGCAGACGCCAGGCAGTCGCGGGCCACGGCCTGCACGAGGTTCTCCGTCAGGCGGCCGCCGAACGTCTCGACGGCGATGCCGCGGCGCGTGTCCCAGAACGCTACGGACGGTCGCCCCCATCGGTCTCGCGTCGCGCGGATCCCTCGGTAGATCAGGGTGCGGCCGCTCGGCAGGAGCATCCGGCGGTAGGCCCTGCCGAACGAGTCCATCCCAGAGACGATGCGCTCGCCCCCGGTTCGGAACTCGCGGCCGAGCTGGTCCCACAGAGCTGTAATGCGGGGGTTGGCTCGGCGCCACGCGTCCACCTGGGCCTGAAGCGCCTCGTCACTCGGGCCGTCACCGGCGAACGCGCGCAGGCCGTTCGGCCCCGCGCCATACCCGCAACCAAGCAGGGCGGTCTTCCCCTCCTGGCGAGTCATCTCGTGCCCAACAGCGGAGCTCATGCGTGACGCAGTCTCGACGTAGAGATCCCGCTTGGCCCCGTAGGCGTCGAGCACCCACTGCTCACCGGCGAGCCACGCCAGCACGACGGCCTCGATCGAGGTGTAGTCACAGACGATCAGGGGGCCGGCGACTACTGAACGCACGCATGCCGCGACCTCGGTGGGGCTGACTGGCTCTCCCAGCAGGCTCCTGTCGAGCACGGAGTCAACTGTCTCACCCTTCGGCAACTGCTCACGGGGGAGGTTCTGCGGCTGGAATCCGTTCCCGCTCCAGCGGCCCGTGTGCGCGCCGAGGTAGCGGAGTGTCCCTCGCGCCCGGTCTCCAGCGCCACGCCGCAGCTCGGCCGCGGCGAGCTTCTTCCCTGCGACGCGGGCGGATGCCACCCGCAGCTCAGCGACTCGCCGCACCTCGGCCGGCAGCGACTCATCCACGGCCAGGGGCTCGACGGTCCCCCGGCGCAGATCGGGGAGGCTGAGTCCCTTCGATGCGAACCACGTGTGGAGCTGCACGGTGCTGTTCGGGTTTGCGAGGCCCGTGATCTGCTTCAGCTCGGCTGCCTGCCGAGCCACATTGTCGTCTTCGCATCGCTGGAGCGCGTGAAGGACCTCGACGTCGAGGGGTAGGCCAACGTCCGTGATCTTCTCGGCGGTGAGCTCCACCGCACGCTCCAGCGCCGACGGTGACAGGTCAATCACCTCCCACTCGCGCTCCAGCGCTCGATGCACCTGCCGGAGGACCTCGACGTCCTGGGTGCCGTAGGCGCGGAACTCCGCCCAGCGTTCTGGGTCGTCGCTCGGCATGCGGCGCCCACCCCGGAACGCTTTGGTGGCTGGCTGCGGCTTGGCGAAGCGGTTGATGAGCAGCGTGCCTGCGGAGTCCTTGTCCTCGCACCTCAGTGCCTTGGCGAGGCTCTTCAGCGATCCCGGGAGGCCGAGGAGGTAGGCCCAGTGCAAGGTGTCGATCCACTCAGCAGGGTCGAGGTATTCACCAGTAGCGCGGCCGTGGGTGTACGCGCTGATCTGGACGCGGTCGAAGGTGGCGTTGTGGGCCACCTTCGTTACCCGGGGGTTTCGGACAAGAGTGATGAACTCCTTCCACAGCGCCGGGTCATGGCCCTCTGTGGTGGGCCCCTCGGTGATCTTCACGGGCTCGTCGTCGAGCGCCCACATCGCGAGGGTGATGCATGCCTCAGGACTCTCGGCGTAGCGGTGCGCGCCTGCCGAGATGTCGATGTCGGAGTAGGTCTCGGTGTCGAGGTAAAGGGTTCGCATAGCTACAGAATATGACGAAGCCCCCGGTGTCCGCAAGTTCTGCGGCCCGGGGGCTTCGTCACTCACTCATCCCCTAATCTCTTCAGCTCCCTGTTGATGTACCACCTAGCTTTCTTCAGGTCCTCGATGGTCTTCATCGCGTCCTTGCGCCCTGCCCGGGCGATGTACTTGACCGCGTTCCCGCGGTTGAAGTTCAGGTTCTCCGTGATGTCGATGACCTCGGCTCCGTTGGACCAGCCTTCGGCATAGTGGGCGGGGCGGTTAACCGCGTCACGTGCGTCTCGGCCCATCTCCTTGCTCCCTCTGTCGTGTCGATTGTGGTGACTGGATGGCCCATGGCCTCGAGGTATCGGTGGACCATCCGCTGTGACTCCCTCGGCTGTTCGCCGGGGGCCTTTAGCTCGACCAGCCTCGTCTCCCCGTTCGGGAGAAGGATCAACCGGTCTGGGAGCCCCCGCATCGTGGGGGCCAGCTTGATCGCTAGGCCCCCTCGGGCGCTGACCGCCGCGACCAGCGCCCGCTCTACTGGGGTCTCGGTCCTCACACCAGGCCCGCGAGCGGGTCGTCGCCAGCGGCAGGCTGACCGGCAGAGGGCTGGGCCGGGCCGAACAGGCTCTCTGCCGAGGCGGGTCCTCCGCCAAAGCGCTCGCCGCCGCCGAGGACCTGGACCATCTGGAGTCCGAAGGAGACGCCCTTGGACCCGTCCACCTCGTAGGCAAAGGCACGAACCGCGACGCGGGCCTTCTGACCGCCGTAGACCTCTTCGGCGATCCGCTCGTCAGAGAACGGCAGGAGATCAGTACCCACGATCGGGACTCGGCGAATCGAGGACGCGTTGAAGGTGATGT
>ERZ773054.523-NODE-523-length-28978-cov-18.224181_pt1 | contig 28978 bp, 38 predicted proteins | sample MGYA00580630_ERZ773054 | MGnify/ENA primary metagenome ERZ773054 (study PRJEB29015, sample SAMEA2737994) | human oral metagenome | biome: human oral; feature: human-associated habitat; material: dental | place: China | collected 2115 ... | reverse complement strand
CGCCGCTGTGGGAAATGTTCAAAGACGGGATTGATTTGAACTCGATTGAATGGGCGGCGCATTAAAAGCAGCCTGCACTCGGCAAAATGGAACGCGGATGCTTGGGTTCGCGTTTCAGGCAGCCTGAAAGCTATGGAAGTGGCTAATAGATACCCAATTATATTTCTCTGGGATATTTAGCTAAGTGTCTAAATAAATTTAATTGTAAATAGATATGGGAATTTTGTTATGAACATCAGAATTTCTGAAAATTTGAAAGAGGTTGATAAAAATACTTTTCTAAAATATATAGAAGCACTGGGGGGGTACAGTAAAAAAGAAAAAGTTATTCCTAGCGGTGATTGTAAAGTAATTCTATACATCAAATCTTTCCATAATAGGCCTGATATGGCTGTCGCTTTACATAACCAATGTGAAAATGTATTTCAAATAGATTTAACGATTATGAATGCATCTGAATAAATATAGGTAGTGAATAAATATAGGTAGAATGGGTGGCGTATTAAAAGCAGCCTGCACTTTGGCAATGAAGCGCGATGTTTAAATTCGCGTTTCAGGCAACCTGAAAACCGATAACGCAAGGAGCAAACTATGCTGGGTTGGTGGATAACCGTTTTCAGCGATGCGGACATGGAAGAACCGCACCTCATCGCCTCGTGGGAGTGCGGCATTGGCGGCGCGGGCTGGCTGGACGAACTGTGCCAAGCAGGGAACGCCGTGCAGACCGAAAACAACGGCGGCTATCCCAATGTGTACCAAACGCAGGTAAGGCACGTCGCCCCGTGGTTGCTGGACGGCAAAATCTCGCCGGATGGCCGCCTGCCTGCTCCCGCAGAGCTATCCGTTTTTATGGAAGGGGATGACGGCGGAACCGCGCCGATGGAATTGTACGGCTACCGCCCTTTGGAACTGCGCCGCCCCGAAATCCTGCGCGACCTGCCGCCCGAAGCGGTTTTGACGATACGGATGTTTGATTTGAGCTGAAATATCCGTTTTCAGGTAGCCTGAAAAGCAGCCTGCACCCCAAATAGTCCAAATAACAAATAAAGACACGCCGCCAAACCATTCGAAACCCCGAAATACCCAAATACAGATACAGGCTGGGGAAACCTCCAAGCAGGGCAGCCTGAAATCCCCGGCCTTCTCCCTTTTCAGGCAGCCCGAAAAAGAGGAGATGTGCCACTATCCTAAAAGGAGGAGACGTGATGCATATCGGTTGATGCAATTCGTAAAAAAAGAGGATTTAAAAATGTCGTTGATTTCTTCATTGTCCGAAGCCCAGTTGCAGGACAAAGTGAATTTTATCGAGAACTACAAACGGGCGTTCAACCCCGCCGACGGTTCCACGGTAGATGCCAATGCCAACGTTACCCTGAAAAACATTTCCACGCTGGAAACCGAATTGATGAAAGACTATTTCATCCAGGTGAACCGCAGGCTGATGACGGACAAAATCACCCAGCTGTTCGGCAGGGAATTGGCAGACGAATATGTGCGGCAGCTGGAAAACCACGAAATCTACGCGCACGACGAAAGCAGCCTGCGCCCCTACTGCGCCAGCATTTCCATGTATCCGTTCCTGCTTAACGGGCTCACGCAGCTGGGCGGCGAATCCAAAGCGCCCAAAAATCTGGCTTCGTTCTGCGGTTCGTTCGTTAATCTGGTGTTTGCGGTGAGTTCGCAGTTTGCCGGTGCGGTGGCGACGGTGGAATTTTTGGCCTATTTCGATTATTTCGCCCGCAAAGAGTTTGGCGAAGACTATATGGACAGGCTGTCCGAGAAAACCGCTAATTCAGCATTCGGCAGCAGTACCGAAATCGCACGGAAAACCGTCGGCGCGCAACTGGCGGGCTATTTCCAGCAGGTGGTGTATACCATCAACCAGCCTGCGGCCGCGCGCAATTACCAGTCCGTATTTTGGAATATTTCCATTTACGACCAATATTATTTCGAGTCGATGTTTGAAAGCTTTGCCTTTCCGGACGAAGCATTCAGCCGGCCGAAATGGGAATCCGTCAAAAAACTGCAAGTGTTTTTCCTGAAATGGTTTAACGAAGAACGCAAGAAAGCCCTGCTCACCTTCCCCGTCGTAACCTGTGCCTTGCTGACCGACAAAAACCAATGCCGAGATGAAGAATTTGCCGACATGGTGGCCGACGAGCTGGCAAACGGCAACTCGTTCTTTATGTATCTGTCCGAAAACGCCGATTCGCTGGCTTCGTGCTGCCGCCTGCGCAACGAAATCACCGACAAAACCTTTTCCTACACTTTGGGTGCGGGCGGAGTGGCAACAGGTTCGATTAACGTGATTACGCTCAACATGAACCGTTTGGTGCAGGACGGGCGCGATTTGGCGGCGGAAGTGGAAAAAATCCACCAATATCAGGTGGCCTACCGCAAAATCATGGAAGAATTCAAAGCAGGCGGGCTGCTGCCTGTTTACGATGCGGGATTCATCACGCTGGACAAACAATTCCTGACCATCGGCATCAACGGCATGGTGGAGGCGGCAGAATCGCAGGGCATCCATGTCGGCTACAACGACGAATACGTCAAATTCGTACAGGAAAAACTGAAAATCATCTACCACGCCAATCAGGAAGCCGCCAAGAAATACGGCTACAAATTCAATACCGAATTCGTGCCGGCCGAAAACTTGGGCGCGAAAAACGCGAAGTGGGACAAAAAAGACGGTTACAGCGTGAAAGAAGAGCGCGACTGCTACAATTCCTATTTCTATGTAGTAGAAGATGAATTCATCAACCCGCTGGACAAATTCCTGCTGCACGGCAGGGAACTGGTGGATTATTTGGACGGCGGTTCCGCGCTTCACCTGAATCTGGACGAAAAACTGACGCAGGAAGGCTACAAAAAACTGGTCAATGTGGCGGCGAAAACGGGGTGCAACTATTTCTGCATCAACGTCCGCACCACCATCTGCAACGAATGCGGCCACATTGACAAGCGCACGCTGTACCGCTGCCCTTCGTGCGGAACGGAAGATGTGGACCACGCCACAAGGGTTATCGGCTATCTGAAACGCGTGTCTTCGTTTAGCAGGGCGCGGCGCAAAGAACACGCCATGCGGCACTACCACCGTGCATAAACCGCAGTTTGTGCAGCCGTTCGGGGGCGGCGTTGCCCCCGATGCGCCGCTGCTGTTTGTCAGTGAACAGATTACCTTTCAGGAAGTGCCGGACGAAATCGCCCTGTCGTTCCTGATTGCAGGCTGCCCGATGATGTGCAGGGGCTGCCACAGCGCGGACAGTTGGAGCGAAACCGCCAGACAGCCGCACAAAACGGAACTAACGGCGGAATATCTGCAACGGCAAATTGACAAATACCGCCATATGGTTTCCTGCGTGCTGTTTTTGGGCGGCGAATGGCATATCCGCTCCCTGCTGCAACATCTGGCGCTGGCCAAGCAAAACGGCCTGAAAACCTGCCTTTACACCGGGCTGGATTTATGCGAAATAGACGCGCTGGCATACCGCAACGAACTGCTGCCGCTGCTGGATTATCTGAAAACCGGGCGTTGGCAGGCTGATTTGGGCGGGCTGGGCAGCGCCACCACCAACCAGAAATGGTGGCGGATTCAAAACGGCCAAGCCAAAGAAGTGCCGTGGAAACATGGGCTGTGAGGCAGCGTTCAGGCAGCCTGCACCCGACAAACCATAACACAAGGAGCAAACTATGCTGGGCTGGTGGATAACCGTTTTCAGCGATGCGGACAGGCAAGAACCGCACCTCATTGCCTCGTGGGAGTGCGGCATTGGCGGCGCGGGCTGGCTGGATGAACTTTGCCAAGTAGGGCACGCCGTGCAGACCGAAAACAACGGCGGCTATCCCAATGTGTATCAAACGCAGGCGAAACACGTCGCCCCGTGGCTGCTGGACGGCAAAATCTCGCCGGATGGTCGCCTGTCTGCTCCCGCAGAGCTATCCGTTTTTATGGAAACAGACGACGGTGAAACTGTTCCGATGGAATTATACGGCTACCGCCCTTTGGAACTGCGCCGCCCCGAATTGCTGCGCGACCTACCGCCCGAAGCAGTTTTGACGATACGGGTATTTGATTTGAGCTGAAGCATCCGTTTTCAGGCAGCCTGAAAAGCAGCCTGCACTTTCGATACCGCATTTTCAATATTTAGAGAATGGCTAAAAATTCCATATATTACAAACCGTTTAAGGAGCCGCCATGCAATACAAAACAGCCAGAATCCTAACCGCACTCGCCCTGTCCGCCGCCGTGTTTGCCGCGAAAGCCGACGGCTTGCCCGACATGATGAAGTATTACAACAATACCGCCGCCGCGCCCCAAACAGCCGCCTGCAAAGGCAATGCAGCCTGCAACAGCTTCGCGGCACTGGCCAAACAATGGCGCTCGATTCCCCAAAATTACCGCTATCACGGTTTCAACATCCGCCAAGATGCCGCCAAAGGCGACGGCTACGGTTTGTACAGGGGTTTCAATTTGCAGCGGGAACGCTCCCTCGAATTGGCCGAAGCCGGCGAAGAAGCGTTTTATGCCGGCGGTGCAAAACCCCGTGCGCAAGAACGTATTTTCGCGCAAGGCTTGGCGGTGCTGCTGTATATTGAAGACAAAAACGGTTGGGCAAATCAAGCCGAATAATTTCAATAACTTGTTCGGCTAATAAAAGCAGCCTGCACCTGACGGCATATCCTGATACCCGCGCGGGAAAGGCTGCCCCGCCCCAAAGCAGCCTGCACACACAAGGAAGACAATATGAACGACCAAACCACAGACGATTTCGACAACTTGGACGCGCTCCTCGACAGCTTTGACGGCGTTACCGTGGAAGGCGGCGTCGATTCCGAAGACGACGACGGCTGCGAAGGCGGCGCGTGCAAAATTTAAAGGCAGACTGAAATGAAACACCTGCTCTCGTAGGCGCAAAAAGCAGCCTGCACCCCAAAATTTTACTAACCTGCTAAAAATACAAGGAAACACATCATGGCATACAGCGACAAAGTCATCGACCATTACGAAAACCCCCGCAACGTCGGCACGTTCGACAAAGACGACAGCGACGTCGGTACCGGCATGGTGGGCGCGCCCGCCTGCGGCGACGTGATGCGCCTGCAAATCAAAGTGAATGACCAAGGCATCATCGAAGACGCCAAATTTAAAACCTACGGCTGCGGCTCCGCCATTGCCTCGTCTAGCCTAATTACCGAATGGGTGAAAGGCAAAAGCCTGGACGACGCGCTGGCCATCAAAAACAGCGAAATTGCCGAAGAATTGGAACTGCCGCCCGTGAAAATCCACTGCTCGATTTTGGCGGAAGACGCGGTGAAAGCCGCCGTGGCGGATTATAAAAAGAAAAAAGGCGCGTAATATGGCCGGCGGCTGGGCACCCGATGGCGCGGAACAGGCGCAAATCGACGCCAATTTGGACGATGCGTTGGCTGCCGCACGGCAAAACCTGCCCTCTGGCGAAAGCGCACGCGAATGCGCCGAATGCGGCGAGCCGATTCCCGAAGCCCGCCGCCGCGCCCTGCCCGGCGTGCAGTTGTGCATCGCCTGCCAAGAAGAAGCGGACAAACAGCAGCGTTTTCAGGCTGCCTACAACCGGCGCGGCAGCAAGGACAGCCAGCTGAAATAGGCAGCCTGAAACCGATAAATCCATAGTAACTCAATTTTTTCAATTTACAGAAAAGCCTTCAAAATGGCCGATACCCTGATTATCAACGCCCATCTCAATCCGCATTCATCCATGTCCGCCACCAACCGCATGGTTGCCCACCTGTTGGCCAAGCTGCCCGCAGGCAGCGTGCAAACCGTCAATCTGGCGGAAACCGGCATCCAGCCGTTGGACAAGGCCGCGGTGGAAATGTTTATCGCCACCGTGTTCCAAAGGCAGCAGCCAAACGCGGAACAGGCGGCGTTGCTGGCGCGGTTGATGTCGGTGGTGGAACAAGTGAAATCCGCCCGCCGTCTCGTTATCGCCTATCCGATGTATAACTTCGGCATTCCCGCCCGCCTGAAAGACTGGCTGGACAATCTGGTTGTGCCCGGCGAAACCTTTCGCTACGGCGAAGACGGCGCACCGCAAGGTTTGATGGGCGCGCACAAAGTGCTGCTGTTGCAGGCCAGCGGCAGCGTTTATTCCGCAGGCCCGATGGCTCAGATGGATTTCGCTTCAAGCTACCTGAAAACCTTGCTCGGCGGTTTCTTAGGCTTCGCTTTGGTGGATACTGTTTATGCCGAAGGCACGGCAGGCGACTGGGAGGCAGCAGTTCAACGTGCCTGCACCGACATCGATGCCGTGTATGACCGCTTCACTGCCTAATGATTTTCAGGCAGTCCGAAAGCCCAAAAAGCAGCCTGCACCCTTGGAGGCTATTTTGCCGATAAACATCGTCCCGCTGGCGGAACAGCCGCAGCACATCGACACCCTCGCGCACGCCCTGCACGCCGAATGGCACGACTTTGCCCCGTGGCAGAACGTGGAAAAAATCCGCGCCTATTACGCTCGCTGTTTGGAAGGCAGCAGCCTGCCGCTTGCTTGGCTGGCGGTGGACGGCGGGCGGCTGCTCGGCTCGGCCGCGCTGAAACGGCACGACATCGCCGCGCTTCCGCAATACGAATATTGGCTGGGCGACGTGTTCGTGCTGCCCGAAGCACGCGGGCGCGGCGTGGGCAGGCATCTGGTGGAACACGCCCTGCTGGAAGCGCGGCGGCTCGGCCTGCCCGAACTCTATCTTTACACGCCGGACGTGCAGGCGGTATATGCCAAATACGGCTGGCGCGAAATCGAAACGCGGCCGCACAACGGCGAAACCGTGTCGGTGATGCGGCTGGTGTTGCACGGCGGCGCGTAGGCAGGGCAGGGTGTTTTCAGGCAGCCTGAAAGCGCAAATTTCAAAAATAAACGGTGCAGGCTGCTTTTAAAACGGGACAACAATGCCCAAAAGCAGCCTGCACTTCTTTGCCCTATACAAAAATAAAATTTTACAAAGGTACACAACATCATGTTTACATCATCATCGCCCTGAAACTCATCCTTGGCCTGCTGGCGCTGGTGCTGGTCATCAACCTGACCGGCAAGGGCAACCTCGCCCCCGCTTCCGCCACCGACCAGGTGCAGAACTATGTGCTCGGCGGGATTGTCGGCGGCGTTATCTACAATGCCGATATTTCCGTGCCCGTGTTCATACTGATTTTGGCGATTTGGTTTGCGGCGGTGCTGTCGCTGCGCTGGCTGAAAAAGCACAACAGCCTGGTCAAACGGCTGGTCGACGGGCGGCCTATATTGCTGATTTCGCGCGGCAAAATCGATGTGGCGACGGCGCGTAAAATAGGACTTTCGGCCAACGATTTGGCGTTCAAGCTGCGGATGCAGGGCATTTATACAGTGAAAGATGTCAAACAGGCCATTCTTGAGCAGGACGGCCAGCTCATCGTAACCTCATTCGGTGAAGAAAATCCGAAATATCCGCTGGTGACAGACGGCAGCATCCAACACGCCACGCTGGACATGATTGACAAAGACGAAGACTGGCTGCTGGCAGAGCTGAAAGCGTAGGGCACTGAAGATATCGGCACGGTGTTTTTGGCGGAATACGACGACGGCAAAATCTCGATAACGAAATACGAAGGCTGAAGTCTATATACGGGCAGATAAAAAGCAGCCTGCACCGCAGGATTTTAAGAAATTTTCAATACGCATCAATGGAGTAACACTATATGAACAATGTGGACATCAACCTTGACCAACTCTCTTCCCTTTCCGGCTGGCAGCGTCTGGCCGAAACAGGTATGTCGTTTGGCACCAACCTACTGGCCGCGCTGGCGATTTTCCTTATCGGAAAATGGATCGTTACCCGCCTCGTCATCCTGATGAAGGCCGCGCTGACACGCGCCAAAGTGGACAGGACGCTGGTCAGCTTCCTCGGCAACGTGGCCAATGTCGGCCTGCTTATCTTGGTTATCATCGCCGCGCTGGGCAAACTCGGCATCCCCACCACATCGGTAACCGCCTTAATCGGCGGCGCGGGCTTGGCGGTTGCCCTGTCGCTGAAAGACCAACTGTCGAACTTCGCCGCCGGCGCGCTGATTATCCTGTTCCGTCCGTTCAAAGTGGGTGACTTCATCAAAGTGAACGGCTTTGAAGGCACGGTGAGCGAAATCAAAATGGTACAGACATCATTGCACACGCCGGACAACGAAGAAGTTATCCTGCCCAACAGCGTGGTGATGAGCAACAGCATCGTGAACCGCTCTTCCGACCCGCTATGCCGCGCCCAAGTGGTGGTGGGCGTGGATTACGCCTGCGATTTGAAGGCCGCCAAAGCCGCCGTGCTGAAAGCCGCCACCGAACACCCGCTGTGCGTGCAGACAGCGGGCAGGGAAGCCGTGGCACACGTAACCAATCTGGGCGACAGCGCCATTGAAATCACGCTGTGGGCATGGACGAACGAAGCCAATTTGGGCGCGTTCCGCTTCGGGCTGAACGAGCAGGTGGTGGAAAACCTGCGCGCCGCCAAAATCAACATCCCGTTCCCGCAGCGCGATGTGCATATCATCACGCCGAAGGAGCAATAAGCCGTTGCAGGCAGCCTGCACCCCCAAACATTGCGAAACACGAATCCAGTACCACAAATGCCCGAAGCTACAGACATACAAGTTTGCAAAAGAAAGGATAAAAATGGCAACATTGAAGATAATGAAAGCAATGATTGTTAAAATTATTTTAGGAGATTATCATTGAATAGCATTAACTATCTAAACGATTTTATAACTTATCTAAAAGCATTGGATTTATCTAGCTTTGAAATTCTAGAAAGTTCAGATGAACAATCAATGGAAGTTATGAGTCTAACTTATATATCTGATGAAATTTTAGGAAGATTTACAGTCTTACGTGAGTTAGGAACCATCATAGATATAATTGATGTGGACTCGGAACAACAAATTCAATTAGTAAAACATGATAATGAAAATTTGAAAGATGCTTTAGAAAAATTCCATATTTTTCTAAATTTTTGTCAAATAGACTATAACAATATACATAAGTAGCAAGCGTAGAAGGAGCAAGCCTATGTTCAGCCAAGAAGAAACCCAATCCCTGCTCGCCGAAAAAGGCATCGGCAAAACCGTGCTGCAACGCCTGCAACAAATGGGCTTGGACGACGTGGCCAAGCTCGCCGTCGCCGATGTGGACGATATGCTGCAACAGGGCGCGGCGCTCACCGGCAGCACCTGCTGGAAAAACAGCCCGCAGGCACGCGCCGCCATGCAGGCTGCCGTGGATTGGGCAAAGCGGCGGCAGGCAGCCTGAACGTGCCGAAAGCAGCCTGCACTGTTAAAATCTGTTATCATTCAAATTATAACCATCCGCGAAAGGAAAAATAATGAACGAAAAATCCATTAAAATCCTATCCGTTGTCGCCACCATCACCGCCGTGTGCATGTATGTGGCCTATATCCCGCAAATCCAAGCCAATCTGGCCGGCGCGAAAGGCTCGCCATGGCAGCCGCTTGCCGCCGCCGTGAACTGCACGCTGTGGGTGGCATACGGCCTGTTTTTAAAACCGCGCAACTGGCCGATTATCGTTGCCAACGTACCCGGCGTGGTACTGGGCATTGTGGCATTCTTTACCAGCCTGTAAACGCATAAACCGCAGGCTGACGCCCTCCAAAAGCAGCCTGCACCTACCCGTAACTTCATTCATCATCACGAGGAAAACACCATGATTACGATTACCTCAAACGCCGCCGACCATATCCGCAATTTCATCGCCAAACGCGGCAAAGGCGAAGGCATCCGCATCGGCGTGAAAACCAGCGGCTGCTCCGGCATGGCCTATACGCTGGAATTTGTGGACGACATCCAACCCGAAGACCATGTGTTCGAGCAGGACGGCGTGAAAGTTTTTGTGGACCCGAAAAGTTTGGTTTACTTGGACGGCACGCAGGTGGACTATGCCAAAGACGGTTTGCAGGAAGGCTTCAAATTTGAAAACCCGAATGTGAAGGAAAGCTGCGGCTGCGGCGAAAGCTTCCACGTTTGATTCGAAACACAATAAAAGTGCAGGCTGCTTTTGGATTGTCTTCAAAAGCAGCCTGCACTTTATTTATATTGACCGGCTTGGCTTATTCGCAGTGCAGTGCTTTGGCTTTGGCGGCAAATTCGCGGTCGGCGATGGTGCATAATTGCTCGCGTTGCTGCGGCGTGGCGGCAGGCATGGCGTCGAGCAGGGTTTTGGTGTTGCCGCGGTGGAATTCGGCGGTCGGGCCGCTGGCTTTGGCGTAGCAGGCTTCGGCGCGTTTGAAGTGCGCTTGGCAGTTTTGCGGCAGCTCTTCAAATGCCAGCGGTTTGGAATGGTGGTGGCCGTGTGCCTGTGCGGCCAGCGGTGCGGCCATCAGGGCGATGGTGACAAGGGTTTTGACGAACATATCGATTTCCTTTGCAGTGATGAATCGTGAGGGATGTAATCCTACGTAAGCCATAGAATCGTATCGGATTTTAAATGTGCAGGCTGCTTTTTGCAAGCGGATTCGGCTGCCGAAAAAGCAGCCTGCACGTTGAAGCGCAGGCGTTGCCCGGTCAGCCCAGCCGCATCATTTCAATCTGTTCCAGACTGCGGCCCAAAAAGCGTTCGCCGATGGTTTGGAAGCGCAGCGGGATGTCGGACACATAGAAACGATAGTCGGGCGTGCAGGGCTGCGTATTGAGCAGTTGCGCGGCGGCCAGTGCCTGCCCGGTGGCTTCGGCGGTAGTGGTGGACGAATCGACCAGTTCGATGTGCGGTGCTTCCTGCCGGATGAGCGGTTTGAGCAACGGATAATGCGTACAGCCCAAAATCAAGGTGTCGATTTTGTCGGCTAAAAGCGGTTTCAGATATTCGCGCACCGTCAGCCGCGTCACTTCGTGGTCGAGCCAGCCTTCTTCCACCAGCGGCACGAGCAGCGGCGCGGCTTGCGACAGGATGCGCGTGCCGGGATTGTGGGCGTGGATAGCGCGGGCATAGGCATTGCTGTTCACCGTGGTGTTGGTGGCGATAACGCCGATATGGTTGTTGCGCGTGGTGGCCAATGCAGCCTGCGCCCCGGCTTCAATCACGCTCAACACGGGCATGTTGCCGGCCATTTGCTGCACTTTGGCTCCGGCAACGGCGGCAATCGTATTGCAGGCAATCACCAGGGCTTTGACTTGGTTTTGCAGCAGGAAATCGACAATTTGCAGCGAAAAATCTTCAATCGTGTTGCGCGATTTCACACCGTAAGGCACGCGCGCAGTGTCGCCGAAATAAACAATGTTTTCATTGGGCAGGCGCTCCATCAGTGCGCGGACGACGGTGAGGCCGCCCACGCCGGAATCGAAAACGCCGATGGGTTTGGAGTTGTTGGCATTCATGGTGCGTATATCAAAGTTAAAGTGCAGGCTGCTTTTTGCCTGAAACCGTGCGGCACACGGGCAAGCGGCGTATGATAGCCCCCATTGTTGGGCAGGGCAATAGGGTGGCAGCCTGCACATGTTTATAGAGTGATTACCCAAATACGGCATAAGGCGTTATAATCCGCCTATCCGAACCGTTGCGAGATTTTTATGAAACCTATTTTTTTGGATTTTGAACAGCCCATTGCGGAATTAAACAATAAAATCGAAGAGTTGCGCCTGGTGCATGACGATTCGGCGGTCGATATTTCCGATGAGATTGCCCGATTGCAGAAAAAAAGCATGGATTTGACCAAATCCATTTTCAACAAATTGACACCTGCACAGATTTCGCAAATTTCCCGCCATCCGCAGCGGCCATACACGCTGGACTATATTGCCGCGCTGTGTACCGATTTCCAAGAACTGCACGGCGACCGCCATTACGGCGACGACCATGCCATCGTGGGCGGTTTGGCGCGCTTTAACGGACAAAGCGTGGTGGTAATCGGCCATCAGAAAGGCCGCGACACCAAAGAAAAAATCCGCCGCAATTTCGGCATGCCGCGTCCCGAAGGCTACCGCAAAGCCTTGCGGCTGATGCATTTGGCGGAAAAATTCCGCCTGCCCGTGCTCACGTTTATCGATACCCCGGGTGCATATCCCGGCATCGGCGCGGAAGAGCGCAACCAGTCCGAAGCCATCGGCAAAAACCTGTACGAACTGACCAAACTGCGCGTGCCCGTTATCTGTACCGTGATTGGCGAAGGCGGCTCCGGCGGTGCGTTGGCGATTGCGGTGGGCGATTATGTGAACATGCTGCAATATTCCACTTATTCGGTGATTTCGCCCGAAGGCTGCGCATCGATTCTATGGAAAACCGCCGAAAAAGCCGCCGATGCCGCCGCCGCGTTGGGCATCACCGCCGACCGATTGCAAAAACTCAATCTGGTGGACAAAGTGATTAAAGAGCCATTGGGCGGCGCGCACCGCGATTATCCGGAACTGATGAAACGCCTGAAAGCCGTGCTGGAAGAGCAGTTGCGTACCACGCAGGACATGCCGGTGGACGAATTGCTGGCACGCCGCTTCGACCGCATTATGGCGTATGGCCAGTTTGTGGAAAAATAAGCAGGATTCCCGATAAGCTGAACTTGGTTCGGCTTATTTTTTCTTTTTTGGCAATGAAATGAATCGAATGCAGAAAATCGGACTCTTCGGCGGCAGCTTCAATCCGCTGCACTGCGGCCATGTTGCGATGGCGCGCGCCTTTGCCGACGAATTGGCGTTGGACAGCGTGCTGTTTGTGCCGGCGGGCAATCCGTACCATAAAGCCCATGCCGATGTGGGCAGGGAGCACCGCTGGCAGATGGTGCAATGCGTCACCGAATTGGACGCGCGCTTTGCGGCCAGCGATGTGGATTTGGTGCGCGAAGGGAAAACCTATACCATTGATACCGTGCAGATTTTCAAGCAGATTTATCCCAATACGCAATGGTGGTGGCTGATGGGTATGGACAGTTTCATGGCGCTGCACACATGGAAGCACTGGCAGGCTTTGGTGCGGCAGGTGTCGATAGCGGTGGCGGCGCGGCCGGGGCAGTCGTTGCGGCAGCTGCCTGCGGTGTTGCAGGGTTATGCGGCCGATGCGCTCAAAGCAGGCAGCCTGCACTTTCTGAATGCGCCGGAAATGGCGGTCAGCTCCACCGAAATACGGCGGAAAATTCAGGCGGGCGCAGATATATCGGGCGATGTGCCGTTCGCCGTGCGCCAGTATATCCTGCAACACGGGCTGTATCGGGAATCATAGTGGATGAAAATTGCAATGATACGGCGTTGGCTCGCCGCCTTGTCTCATTTTTATTTTAATCCACTATAAATATAAGGTGCAGGCTGCTTTTCGTTCCCTGCCGCAACAAAGTGCAGGCTGCTTTGATATAAATACGCTATAATGCGCCATTTTCTCAAAAGTTTAACGAATAATGATGACTGAACAAGAATTGCAGGCCATGCAGAAAATGGTCGATATTGCCGTGAACGCATTGGAAGACGTGAAAGCCAAAGACATTATCGTTTTGGATACCAGCGAAAAAACCTCGCTGTTTTCGCGCATGATTATTGCCAGCGGCGACAGCACACGCCAAGTGAAAGCCTTGGCCAACAATGTGGCCGTGGATTTGAAAGAAGCCGGTTTCGCCATTTTAAGCAGCGAAGGCCAGGACAGCGGCGAATGGGCGCTGGTGGATGCCGATGAATTGGTGGTTCATGTGATGCTGCCCGCCGTGCGCGATTTTTACGACATCGAAGCCTTGTGGGGCGGCGAAAAACCGTCTTTTCACGCAGGCGCCACGAAGCCTTGGCACGCCGCCGACAACTGATGCGCAACGCGGATAATGGACACTACGGAACTTTCAGCGCAATGGCAGCATGAACGTCGCCTGATTTCGGCATACCGCTTGGATGAAGCCAAAGAAGCCGTCATGCAGACTTATCGCCAAGTGCAGGCGCAATATGGCGACAACAGTTGGGAAAGTGCAGGCTGCCTGATGAATTTGGGCTTGTGGCACGAAGCGCAGGGCGAATACGCCTCGTTTGAAACCCTGATGCGCCAAAGCGTCCAACTGTTCCGCCGCCACCACGCTGATGCGCCCACCGAAGTGCTGAAAGCACAGTTTTATTACGCCAGAGCCCTGTGCCGCCAAGGGAAATGGCAGCAGGCCGCCGAACAGGCCGCCGAAGTGTATTCGGCGCAATGCCAATATTATGGCGAACACGCCGACCATGACGATATTGCCCACACCTTGCGTTTGCAGGGCAATATCAACGCCATGCAGCCTGCAACCCTTGGGGAAGCTCTGCCGCTGTTGGAACAGGCCGCCGCCATGTTGGAACGCCTGCACGGCATGCACCACGCGGAAACCGCCTATACCTACACCCAAATTGCCGAACAATACGCCAAGCAGGGCTATGTTGCCGAAGCGCAATCCGTTTTGCGCAGCACCGATGCGGTTTTGCGCGAACAACTGGGCAGCCTGCACCCGTATGTGGCCGTGGCGCAATGGCGGTTGGCGGAATGTTGCGATATGCAGCGGCAATACGGCGAAGCGCAGGCGCATTTGGCCGAAGCCGAGCGTATTTTGCGCGACCGTGTGGGCGAAGCACATCCGTTGTGGCTCGATTTCTGGCTGCTCACGGCGGAACACTGTGCCGCGCAAGGGCAAATCGAAGCCGCATTGTCCGCTTATGGCAAAGCCCTGTTCGTCTGCCTGAAAAGCTATGACGAAGAGCATCCCGCCAGCACTTATATCCTCCGCCAAATCACCTATTGGGTGCAGCAGCTGCACCGAGAAGAATAAACCGCATGAATATCACCGTATTGGCCGTGGGCAACAAAATGCCGCGCTGGGTAGACGAAGCCGTGCAGGAATATGCCAAACGCTTCGGCCGCGACGTGCAATACACGCTCAAAGAAATCAAACCCGAAAAACGCGGCGCGGGCGTGAATGCCGCGCAAGGCATGGCCGCCGAAGAAAAACGCATTTTGGAAGCCCTGCCGGACAACGCCTTTCTGGTGGTGCTGGACGAACGTGGTAAAGCACCCACATCGGTAGAACTGGCGCAATATATGCAGCGCTGGCAGCAGGACGGCGAACACGTTTGCTTTGTGATTGGCGGGGCGGACGGCATGACCGACGCGCTCAAACAGAAAGCGCGGCTGATGTTGCGCCTCTCCAGCCTGACGCTGCCGCACGGCATGGTGCGCGTGCTGCTGACCGAACAACTGTACCGCGCCATCTCCATTTTGCAGAACCATCCTTATCACCGCGAATGAACGCCGAATTATCATGCTGATTTTTTTAGATTTCGACGGCGTGCTGCATTCCGCCCACGCATTCCGCGCCGAGCAAATGTTCAGCCAGCTTTCCGTGTTCGAGCCGTTTTTCCGGCAGCCGGAATTTGCCGACATCCAATTCGTCGTCTCGTCCACTTGGCGGCACAACCGCAGCCTGGAAGAACTCCGTGCGCCGTTTTCCGCCGATTTCCGCGCCCGCATTGTCGGCAAAACGCCCGAATATGTCGCCACATCGCCTATTGCCGAGCGCGAACAGGAAATTTTGTGCTATCTGGAAGACCATCTGTGCGAACACGAGCCGTGGCTGGCACTGGACGACTGCCGCAGCTATTTTGACCGCCATGCCGACAAAGTTTTCTTCTGCACCGCCGGCACGGGTTTGACGCAACGCGATTTGCCCGCTTTGGCAGAGAGCATCCGCCGGCAGAAAAAGCAGCCTGCACTTTAAAAAACAACGTAGCATAAAAATAATTCATTTAAAAATTTAGGAAACCATATGCAACCCGAACAAATCAACCAACTGAACAACCAGCTGGACGACCTGGCGCAACGCAACACAGATATCCGCGCCTATATGGATTACCAAGGCAAAAAAGAACGTTTGGAAGAAGTGGTCGGCCTGTCCGAAGACCCCGAACTTTGGAACGACCCCAAGCGCGCCCAAGACATCGGCAAAGAGCGCAAACTGTTGGAAGGCATCGTATTGACGTTGGACAACATCGAAAACGGCATTGCCGACAACCGCGAACTCATCGACATGGTGGTGGAAGAGAATGACGAAGACGGTTTTGCCGCCATCGTTGCCGATGTGGCCGGGCTGGAAAAACAGATGGCGGATTTGGAATTCAAGCGCATGTTCAACCAGCCTGCCGACCCGAACAACTGCTTTATCGACATTACCGCAGGCGCGGGCGGCACGGAAGCCGAAGACTGGGCAGGCATGCTGTTGCGCATGTACCTGCGCTATGCCGAACGCAAAGGCTTTAAAGTGGAAGTGGTGGAACAGGACGACGGCGAGATTGCCGGCATCAACAACGCCACCATCCGCTTGGAAGGCGAATATGCCTACGGCCTGCTGCGTACCGAAACCGGCGTACACCGCCTGGTGCGTTATTCGCCGTTCGATTCGAACAACAAACGCCACACGTCGTTCGCGTCCGTGTTCGTATATCCCGAAGTGGACGACAGCTTTGAAGTGGAAATCAACCCGGCCGACGTGCGTACCGACACTTACCGCGCATCGGGTGCGGGCGGCCAGCACATTAACAAAACCGATTCCGCCGTGCGTATGACGCATATCCCGACCGGCATCGTGGTACAGTCGCAAAACAGCCGCTCGCAACACGAAAACCGCCGCGTCTGTGAAGAAATGCTGCGTGCCAAATTGTTTGAGCTGGAAATGCGTAAGCGCAACGAGGAAAAACAGGCGCTGGAAGAAGGCAAGTCGGACGTGGGCTGGGGCAGCCAAATCCGTTCGTATGTGCTGGATTCGTCGCGCATTAAGGATTTGCGCACGGGTTATGAAGTCGGCAATACCAAAGCGGTGTTGGATGGCGATTTGGACGGATTCATTGAAGCGAGCCTGAAACAGGGCGTGTAAAGAGGTAAAAAAGCAGCCTGCACTTCGTTTTCAGGGGTGCAGGCTGCTTTTGGAAACGGTCGTATTATCCGGCAAACGGCGAAATGCAGACGGTTTCGCCCGCCGCTTGGCTCAATGCCGTGTTCAATACGGCAAAGAAATCGCTGTCGTCGCGCGTGGCGAGCCATTTCCCTTCGCGATAGGCGAAATGGTAGCCGCCGCTTTTGGCCGCAATCCACAGTTCCTGATTGGGCGTGTGGCGGTTCACGATAATCTGCGTGCCGTTTTCGGCTTCAATCGTCAGCACGTTGCCGGCATATAGGCAGTCGAAATCATAGGCGTCCAATTCGTTTTCGATATGGGCGAACAAGGTGTCGGAATGTTGCAGGAATTCGGTTTCGGTCATGGTGCGTGTCTCTTTAAAAATAAATCGGCGCATATTGTGCCAGTTTTAAAAGCAGCCTGCACCTTTTTATTGTAGGACAAATGATATGAAGAACATAATGATGATGGCACTGCTGTGCAGCGTGGGCGCCTGCGGTTTCAAGGGCGATTTGTATTTGCCGCGCGACAACGATCATGCCCGATTCGGCGTGATCCAAACCGGAATCGATTTCAAACGCACGTCGCCGCAGGACGCAGCGAAACCCAAGGAAAACACGCATGAAAACCATTGAAAATATTGAATTCGGACAACTGGCAGCACAATTCGGCACGCCGCTATATGTGTATAGCGAAAACGAGCTGACCCAGGCCTATGCGCGCTATCAGGCCGCCTTTGCCGCACTCAACCCGCTGATTTGCTATGCCGTCAAAGCCAACAGCAATTTAAGCATCATCCAGCATTTCGCACGGATGGGCAGCGGTTTCGATACTGTGTCGGGCGGTGAAATTGCACGGGTGCTGGCGGCGGGCGGCAGTGCGGACAAAATCATTTTTTCCGGTGTGGGCAAAAGCGAGATGGAAATCGAATTCGCGCTGAATGCCGGCATTAAGTGTTTCAATGTGGAAAGCCTGCCCGAGTTGGACAGAATCAACGCCGTGGCGCAACGGCTGGGCAAAACCGCGCCGGTTTCGCTGCGCATCAATCCCGATGTCGATGCCAAAACCCATCCGTATATTTCCACCGGCCTGAAAGCCAACAAATTCGGCATTGCCATGGCAGATGCAGAGAAGGCGTACCAACACGCAGGCAGCCTGCACCATTTGCGCATTGTCGGGATTGACTGCCACATCGGTTCGCAGCTGATGGATTGGTCGCCCTTAACCGAAGCCTGCGAACGCCTGCTGCAACTGACCGACCGGTTGGCTGCGCAGGGTATTGTATTGGAACACATCGATTTGGGCGGTGGCATCGGTATTGCTTATCAAAACGAACAAAGCCCCGACTTGGCCGCGTACGCTGCCGCCGTGCAAACGCTGTGGGCGGGGCGGCCGCAGTCGCTGGTGTTGGAACCCGGACGCAGTTTGGTCGGCAATGCCGGCACGCTGCTGACACGCGTGGAGTATGTGAAACGCGGCGAAGAGAAAAATTTTGTGATTGTCGATGCCGCCATGAACGATTTGATACGCCCCGCGCTGTATCAGGCATACCATCATATCGAAAATGCCGAAACCTCCGAACGGCAGCCCGTGTTTTTGGCGGATATTGTCGGCCCGATTTGCGAAACAAGCGACTTTTTGGCACGCGACCGCATGATTTCCGCCCAAGCCGACGATTTGCTACTGGTGCGCAGTGCCGGCGCATACGCGTCCAGCATGGCCAGCAATTACAACACGCGCGGCAGGGCGGCGGAAGTGCTGGTGTCGGGCGATAAGGCACGCCTGATTCGACCACGTGAAACGTGGGAAGATGTATTCGCTTTGGAAAAAAGCGTGTTGGCGTGAATGACAAGAGTGCAGGCTGCTTTCTTTTCACGTGTCAAAAGCAGCCTGTACTGTGATTGTGTTGTGTAGATGAAACGCGAACGAAGCAAAAACTTTACATTTGTTGCATTCCGTTAATTAGACACACATAATCTTGTATAATTGTAAGATTATTGACGATATAGTCCCGTATCGGCAGCCGCGTTGCAGCTGTTTGGGCAAAGAAATAGGATATTGTATGAGCGTCGGCTTATTGCGCGTATTGGTGCAGAAAAAATTAGTTCCACAAGAAAACCTCGCAAAATATCAAGAGGCTATAAAAAAAGAAAAACCGATTCTGCCTCTGGTGTTCGGCGACAAAATCATTACGCCGGATGCGTTGGCGCAACTGTGCTCCGAAGTTTTCAACTATCCGATGCTGGATTTGAATTTTTTCCCGCGTTCGCGCATTGTTCCCGATGTATTGACCGAAGAACAAATGCAGGAATTGCGCTGTGTGCCGTTGCATAAGCGCGGTAAAAAGCTGTATGTGGCTGTTTCCGATCCGACCAATTTGCAAAATATTCAAAAAGCGGTTTTCAGTACCGGTTTGTCGGCCGATTTGGTTGTGGTGCGCGATGACCAGTTAAGCAAAGTTTTGGAATGGTTCGGCCAAAGCAACAGCGCCCTGCTGAAAGAAATGGGCATGGATGCGCAGAAGGAGGAGTCTGAAAGAGGCAACATGATTGTGGATGGCGAAGAGGAAGAAGACGGCCCGGTAGCGCGTTTTATCCAAAAAATCCTGCATGATGCCGTTACTTCAGGCGCATCTGATATTCACTTTGAGTTTTACGAATTCATGGCGCGCGTGCGTTTCCGTACTGACGGACAGCTGCGCGAAATCGTACAGCCGCCTTTGGCAGTGCGTAGCCAATTAGCATCGCGTATCAAGGTAATGGCCAAATTGGACATTTCCGAAAAACGCGTTCCGCAGGACGGACGTATCCAGTTGCAGTTTTCTAAAAATACCAAAGCCATCGACTTCCGTGTGAATACCATGCCCTGCCTGTTTGGCGAAAAAGTCGTGATGCGTATTCTGAATTCCGATGCCGCCAGCTTGAATATCGACCAATTGGGCTTTGAAGATTTCCAAAAAGAGATGATTATGGAAGCGATTCACCGCCCGTACGGCATGGTGTTGGTAACAGGGCCTACCGGTTCGGGTAAAACCGTATCGCTTTATACCTGCCTGAATATTCTGAACACAGACGATGTGAACATTTCGACTGCAGAAGACCCGGCAGAGATTAACTTACCCGGTATCAACCAGGTAAACGTGAACGATAAACAAGGCCTGACGTTTGAAGCGGCGCTGAAAGCATTCCTCCGTCAAGACCCGGATATCATCATGATTGGTGAGATTCGCGACTTGGGCACTGCCGATATTGCGATTAAAGCCGCACAAACAGGCCACATGGTGTTTTCTACCTTGCACACAAACAATGCGCCAGCCACATTGTCGCGTATGCTGAACATGGGTGTAGCACCGTTTAATATTGCATCGGCGGTCAATCTGATTATGGCGCAACGTTTGGCGCGCCGCTTGTGTCCGGCCTGTAAAGTACCAATGGAGCGTCCGCCCGAGCAGGCGTTGCGTCAGGTAGGTTTTACCGAAGAAGATTTGGCGAAAGACTGGACTATGTATCGAGCGGTAGGCTGTGATGCCTGCAAAGATAAAGGCTATAAAGGACGTGCCGGTTTGTATGAAGTTATGCCGATGACGGAAAAAATGAAAGACGTTATCATGAAAGGCGGTACTGAGGTCGATATTGCCAATATCGCTTATGAAGAAGGATTGTGTGATTTACGTCGTTCAGGCTTGTTGAAAGTCATGCAGGGCATCACGACCTTAGAGGAAGTGATTGCGACAACCAACGAGTAATTTCGGTTGTTTGGAACAGATAATTTATTTAAAGGAAATACAATGGCTGAAAGAAAACCAGCAAGAAAGGCGGCTTCTAAAAAAGCACCTGTGAAAAAAGCGGCAAGACCGGAGAAGAAAGAAAAAGGGAACCGCTATCAGTTTGAAGGTCGCAATTTAAGCACGGATTCCATTGTTCGCGGCGAAGTGGTTGCCAAGAACGAAGAAGATGCACGTCAAAAATTGGCGCGCCGTCAGATTCGTGTTTTGCAATTGACCAAAATGAAAAGCGCTCGTGAGAAAAAAATCACGCAGCAGGACATTACTGTGTTTACGCGCCAGCTGTCCACCATGATGAAAGCGGGTCTTCCGTTGATGCAGGCATTCGATATTGTGGCGAAAGGCCATAGTAATGCTGCTGTTACCCGATTGCTGACAGAAATCCGCAATGATGTGGAACAAGGTGAATCTTTAGGTACAGCGTTTTCCAAACACCCAAAATATTTCGACAAGTTCTATTGCAATTTGGTTGCTGCAGGTGAAGCAGGCGGTGTATTGGAAGGACTGTTGGACAAGCTGGCACTTTATAAAGAAAAAACCCAAGCTATCAAGAAAAAAGTAAAATCGGCACTGACTTACCCGATTGCTATTGTGGTGGTGGCCGTGGTTTTGGTTATTGTGATGATGATGTTCGTGCTGCCGGAATTTGGTAAAGTATACAGCAGCATGGGTGCGGAATTGCCGCCATTGACACAGTTTATGATGACTATTTCCAATGCATTTGTGGATTATGGTTGGTTGATTATTCTCGGTTTGATCGGCGGCGTAGTTGGTTTGATTAAATTTCACCAAAACTCACCGGCGTTCCAGAAAAAAGTCGATTCTTGGTTGTTGAAATTACCTATTTTCGGTGCCATTGTGCGTAAAGCAACGCTTGCCCGCTGGGCGCGAACCACGGCAACCCTGTTCGCGGCCGGTGTGCCATTGGTCGAAGTATTGGAATCTGTGGCAGGTGCTTCGGGCAATATTCTTTACGAAGAGGCCACGATGGTTATCCGTTCCAAAGTGAACCAAGGTCTTTCTTTGACTTCAGGCTTGCAAGGTGCCGGTCCCGATATGTTCCCCAATATGATGGTGCAGATGGCGGCCATTGGTGAAGAATCAGGTGCCCTAGACGATATGTTGAATAAAATCGCCGAGTTTTATGAAGAAGAAGTGGATGTTGCCGTAGCGAGCTTGTCTTCTTTGATGGAACCGGTCATCATGGTGGTACTGGGCGTTATCATTGGTACCATCTTGGTGGCGATGTACTTGCCGTTGTTCAATTTGGGTAACGTAGTCGCTTAACCGTTATTAAAGGGCAGCCGCATCTTCAAGGTGCAGGCTGCTTTAGGTTTTCGCATGAATGGAATCAGTAACATTCATGCGAAATTTATCTCTAATAAAATATTTTATAGAATTGAAACAAATATATGGATGCACCAGCCATTGCTTTGGCCTTTATTTTCGGGCTGCTCATCGGCAGTTTTCTCAATGTCGTGATTTACCGCCTGCCGGTCATGCTGCACCAAGAATCCCGTCAGGCAGCGCAGGAATATTTGGAGCTGCCGGTGGAAACATTGCCGACATTTAATCTGATGACACCGCCGTCGCGTTGCGGTCACTGCGGTGCGCGCGTAAAACCATGGCAGAATATCCCGATTATCAGCTGGTTGCTGTTGCGCGGACAATGTGCAGGCTGCCATACCAAAATCAGCCTCCGCTATCCGTTGGTTGAACTGCTGACCGGCATTTTGTTTGCGTTGGTGGCATGGCAGTACGGCTGGACATGGTACACGGTCGGTGCTTGCCTGTTCACGGCGTATGTGGTGGCGATGACGTTTATCGATGCCGACACGCAGTTGCTGCCGGATGAATTGACTGTTCCGCTGATTCGTTGGGGTTTGCTGTTTAATCTGCTGACCGGGTTTGTTTCATTGCAACAAGCCGTTTGGGGCGCATTGGTGGGCTATATGAGCTTATGGTTGATGTCCAAAACCTACAAACTGCTGCGCGGTGTGGACGGCATGGGCGGTGGCGATTTCCAAATGCTTTCCGCTTTGGGTGCATGGCTGGGTGTTTCGACCATTCCGATTATCGTGTTCTCAGCGGCCATCGTGGGTATTGTCGCGGCCTTAATCAAACGCGTGGCCAAACAGCAGCCGATGGCGTTCGGGCCTTGTTTGGCCGTGGCCGGCTGGGTGGTGTTCCTGTTCCACGATTCCGTGATGCAGGGCATGGCCTGGTATTTGGCGAAATCGGGATTTTAAACCATGACGGCGTGGGTGGGACTCACCGGCGGTATCGGCAGCGGCAAATCAAAGGCCGCTGCCTGTTTTGCCTTATTGGGCGTGCCGGTGATCGATGCGGACGCGGTGTCCAGAACATTGACGCAAACGCCGGATAGCGAAGCATTGCGCCAGATACGGCAAACATTCGGCGATGCGGTCATCGACAGTGCAGGCTGCCTGAACCGCGCCGCCATGCGCGAATATGTGTTCGCCGACGAACAGGCGCGTCAGCGTTTGGAAGCGATTCTGCATCCGTTGATTTATCGCGAAATCGAGCGGCAAAAAGCAGCCTGCACTTCTGCGCCATATGGAATTATCGAGCTGCCGACCTTGACAGAACACCCGATTTTCCGCCGTTTGGTGCAGCGTGTTTTGCTGGTGCAGAGCGATGAAAAAACGCGCATGCAGCGGGTGATGGCGCGCAACGGTTTGACAGAAGCGGCAGTTCGCGCCATCATGCAAGCCCAAGCCGGCGATGAACAACGGCTTGCATTGGCAGACGATTGTCTGGTCAATCAAGGTTCGCCGGAAGATTTATCACAGGCAGTGCAAAGGCAACACCGCATTTACCTACAACGCTGGTCGCTTTAAAATCAAAGCATTGGTCATTTTGTCAGTGCCGCATAAAGACCGCGCCGAGCCCGAAGGGCAGCCTGCACTGAACGCATTAAGGAAGTTTTCATGTTGAGTTTTGACCACCCCTTGTCTGAACGCGTCCGCAGTTTGATTCGGATTGACCATCTGTTTAACCGGTTCAACCACAATGTGGAGAGTGATGACAAATGGTCGCACCATGTGGCATTGAGCAGTTTGTTTGAAATTATGGAGTGTTCGTCGCGCGCCGAATTGAAATTGGATATTTTGCAGGAATTGGAACGGCAGCGGCAGGCCGTCCGCCATCGCGACAATCCGGCTATTTTGGACAGAATCCAGCGCGCATCGCAGGATTTACAGGACGTGCAGCAGAAATTCGGGCAGCATCTCCGCGAAAACGAATGGCTGATGTCGCTGAAACAGCGCATTGTGATGGCGGGCGGCACAACCCCTGTCGAATTGCCCAGCTATTATTATTGGCAAAAGCAGCCTGCAACCCTGCGCCGCGCCGATTTGCAGCGTTGGAGCCAAGTTATGATGCCGACATACCACGCCACCAAGCTGCTGTTGGAGATTTTGCGCAGCAACCAGCGCGTGATGATGTGCAAAACCCAAAAAGCCAATTACGAGCACACCAGTCTGGCGAAAAATATCCACTTGCTGACGGTTGAAATCCCGCAGGCGGCCGGCGTCCTGCCCGAAGTTTCCGCCAACAAATATTTCACGCACATCCGCTTTGTGCAGGCCAATCAGGAAAGTATGCGCGGCAAACCGGTGGAAAAAGATTTGGAATTTAAGATGATGATTTGCAGTTTTGACAGCGAAGCAGTTGCCTGACCCATGGAGAAGACAGCCCAAATGAGCCGAATCGAATACATTGCCCAAGCCCTTACCGAGAGAAAACAGACCGTTACCTGCGCGGAATCGTGCACGGGCGGTTTGCTGGCGGCCGCATTGACCAGCATTCCCGGCAGTTCCGCGTTTTTCGAGCGCAGTTTCGTGACGTATTCCAACCAGGCCAAAAAGCAGTTGTTGAACGTTACCGAAGAAACGCTGCGCCATTATGGTGCGGTGAGCGAGGAAACGGTGCGCGAAATGGCGTTGGGCGCGCTGATTGCCGCCAAATCGGATTATGCGTTGAGCATTTCGGGCATTGCCGGACCGGACGGCGGCACGGCGGAAAAACCCGTGGGCTTGGTGTGGTTCGGCTTTGCCACCAAGCAGCGGATTTGGGCGAAGCATTACCAATTTTCCGGCAGCCGCGAAGAAATCCGCCGCCAAGCCGTACAATATGCTTTGGCGATTGTCGAACATTATTTAAAAACAAATCATTAATATAGTGCAGGCTGCTTTTGGGCCGGCACAGCAAAGGCAAAGGAACACACATGGCGCAACTATTTGCCATCCACCCCGATAATCCGCAGGAAAGGCTGGTCAAACAAGTGGCCGAGCAAATCAAACAAGGCAAAATCCTGGTTTTGCCCACCGATTCCTGCTACGTTTTGTGCTGTCATTTGGGCGACAAAACCGCCATGGAGCGCATTTTAGCGATTCGGCAAATCGACCTGAAACACCACCTCACCCTTTTGTGCGCCGATTTGAGCGAACTGGGCACTTATGCCAAAGTGGACAACAGCCAGTTCCGCCTGCTCAAAGCGGCCACGCCCGGCGCATACACCTTCATTTTGCCCGCCACCAAAGAAGTGCCCAACCGCACGCTGCACCCCAAACGCAAAACCATCGGCCTGCGCGTGCCCGACAACGCCATCGCATTGGCCGTGTTGCGCGAACTGGGCGAACCGTTACTCTCGTGCACCCTCATGCTGCCCGAAGACGAAGAACCGCTGACCGACCCCTACGAAATCCAAGATCGCCTGAACCATGCGGTCGATATCATCATCGACGGCGGCTGGTGCGGCAGCGAGCCCACCACCGTGGTGGACATGACGGACGGCATCGAACTCGTGCGGCAGGGCAAAGGCGACACCGCGCTGCTGGGTTTGTAGCATCGAAGGCAGCCTGCACACCGTTTGGCAAAGTGCAGGCTGCTTTTGACATGACCGCATCCGTTCCGCCCCTTCAATCCGGCTGAACTTTGACGGTTTGCATGGCGTTGCGCCGCCATACCCACGCCGCCGCAGCCCACCGTTTGCCGCCCATACCAAAGTGCAGGCTGCTTTTGAAAGCGAAAAAAGCAGGCTGCACCGTTTCCATTTTTATTCATCTACCCATTCATTCGTAATTTCAAGGACATATCATGGCATACCAACGCACCGGCCGCGCCGCAGACGCATTGCGCCCCATCACCATCACACCGAACTTCCTGCCCCACGCCGACGGCTCCGTGCTGATTGCCTGCGGCAACACCAAAGTTATCTGCACCGCCACGATAGACGAAAACATCCCGCCGTTTTTGCGCGGCAAAGGGCAGGGTTGGGTCACGGCGGAATACGGCATGCTGCCCGCCTCCACCCAATCGCGCATGAAACGCGAAGCCGCCGCCGGCAAACAGTCGGGGCGCACGCAGGAAATCCAACGGCTCATAGGACGCAGCCTGCGTGCCGCCGTGGACATAACGAAGCTGGGCGAACGGCAAATCCTAATCGACTGCGACGTGATTCAGGCAGACGGCGGCACACGCACCGCCAGCATTACCGGCGCATTTGTCGCGCTGCAAATTGCCGTGCGCAAGCTGCTGGCCGACGGCAGAGTGGCTGAAAACCCGTTGGTGGGCAGCGTGGCCGCCATTTCCGTGGGCGTGGTGGGCGGCGTGCCGCTGCTGGATTTGGATTATCCCGAAGATTCCGGCTGCGACAGCGACATCAACCTGGTCATGCTCAATGCCGATAAAATCATCGAAATCCAAGGCACGGCGGAAGGCGCGGCGTTTGGCATGGACGAATTGCAGCAACTGGTGGCACTGGGTCAGAAAGGCATCCGCGAATTGGCCGAGTTGCAGCGGCAGGCGTTGCAGGCTGCTTTTTAAAACACGCTGCCGTTTTCATTTTACGAACTCAAAAGCAGCCTGCACTCTGGGTTTCCGGGCACACAGGCAAAAGAAAGACCACCTGAATCTCTTCAAGTGGTCTTTGTTTGTATCGTGCAGGGCGGTTTGCCCGTTCAATTAAAATTTGCTTTTGATGTCGTTCACCAAATTTTCGGCTTTTTCTTTGGCTTCGGTGGCCAGGTGTTCGGCAGTTTCCTTGCCTTTTTCCAGTGCGTCCGCGGCTTGTTTTTCCAAGTTGGCGGCGACTTCTTTGGCTTTGCCCACGCCTTCTTGAATCAGGCCTTCGGCTTGCAGTTTGCTGCTGCCGATCGCATCGCCGACTTCTTTTTTCACATTGCCTACGATTTCATCGAAATTGCTCATTTTCATTTTCCTTTGTTGGTGTGGTAGGGAAAGTTCACTATAACTGGTTATATCGGCAGAGTAAAACAACTTAACCTTTCTTTACGGCTTTATGCCGCCCTTCACCATGGGGCGCGCCGATATCATAAAAAGCAGCCTGCACATGAATAAAGTGCAGGCTGTTTTGGGTATTGGGATGTCTGGCTGCTCACGAATCGAACGTGTTGCATTGCGCGGGGTCGCCGCTTTGCAGGCCGCGGCGGAACCATTGCAGGCGCTGGGCGGATGTGCCGTGCGTGAAGCTGTCGGGCACGGCATAACCGCGGCTGCGCTCTTGCAGGCGGTCGTCGCCCACGGCTTCGGCGGCGTTAAAGGCTTCTTCCAAATCGCCGGTTTCAAACAGTTGGCGCTCTTGCGCGCGGTTGGCCCACACGCCGGCCAGGCAGTCTGCCTGCAATTCGAGCTTGACCGACAAACGGTTGGATTCGCTTTCGCCGGCATATTGGCGCGCGCGGTTCACCTGTGCCATCGAGCCGGTCAGGTTTTGCACATGGTGGCCGACTTCGTGGGCAATCACATAGGCAAACGCGGCATCGCCCGCCGCGCCGAGTTTGTTTTTCATGTCATCGTAAAACGATAAATCCAAATAGATTTTTTGGTCGGCTGGGCAGTAGAACGGACCCATCGCCGCTTGGCCTTGCCCGCAGGAAGTGTAGGTGCTGCCGCGATACAGCACCATGGTAGGCTGCACGTATTGGCGGCCTTGGCGGCGGAAATATTCGCCCCATGTGTCCTCCGTGTTGGCCAGAATCTTGCGGGTAAATTGTTTCAGCTGTTCTTCTTCGCGGCTGGCGGAAACGGGGCGGCTCTGCTGTTGTTGCGGCTGTGCCTGCTGTACGGCCATGCCGCCGGCCAGACCGCTCAAATCGATGCCGTAATACGCGCCGACCAGCATGATAATCAGGCCGGCAATACCGCCGATTTTTCCGCCGCCACCGCCACCCGAGCCGGAACCGCGTCGGTCTTCGATATTGTTGCTGCTGCGCTCGTTGTCCAGTTTCATGGTGATTCCTTTAATTCAATGAATAAATAATATGTTGCGCGAGGATTATACAGTAGGAAACGGTATGCAAGCGATTTTGGACGGGTGCAGGCTGCTTTGTGGCTCTGAAAAAGCAGCCTGCACTTTAATATTTCTTTTTAGTTTAAATGCTTACCGATCCATCGCAAAAAAAATGCGCCGCCTGTCTTGAACTTTGTGCAGGCTGCCTTTATCTAGCAGCCATACAGTGTATTACTGTACTTTTTTCGTTCAATTTTATTTTTGGAGCTATTTATGAACATTCGTCCGTTACACGACCGCGTCGTTATCAAACGCTTGGAAGCTGAAGAAAAAACCTCGTCCGGCATCATCCTTGCCCCCTCCGCCACCGAAAAACCCGACATGGGCGAAGTTATCGCCGTGGGTGCGGGCAAAATTGGCAAAGACGGCAGCCGCCGCGCTTTGGACGTGAAAGTGGGCGACAAAGTGATTTTCGGCAAATACAGCGGCCAAACCGTGAAAGCCGACGGCGTGGAACTGCTGGTAATGCGCGAAGAAGACATCTTCGGCATCGTGGAATAAGTTTCAGGCAGCCTGCACGTCTGTTTCGCAATTCAATCAGGAGTTTCCGACATGGAAAAAATCACGCTTTATACCAACCCCAATTCGCGCGGCCGGATTATCCGCTGGCTGTTGGAAGAATGCGGCGCGGATTATGAAGTCGTCCCCGTGCCTTACGGCGAAAACGGCACCAAATCCGCCGACTATCTCGCCGTCAATCCCATGGGCAAGCTGCCTGCGGTCAAATACGGCGACGCGGTGATGACCGAAACCGCCGCGCTGATCATTTTTCTGGCGGAACTCTTCCCAGAGAAAAACCTGATTCCCGCCGCCGGCACCGCAGAACGCGGCGAGTTTTACCGTTGGCTGATGTTCGCCATGCACGCCGAATACGCCTTCATGGACAAATGGCACGGCATTCCCGAAACACCGGAACGCAAGCGTAGCATCGGCTACGGCAGCTTTGACGAAGTCGTCGCCACGCTGACCAAGTTCCTGC
>ERZ773054.517-NODE-517-length-29315-cov-47.556015_pt1 | contig 29315 bp, 32 predicted proteins | sample MGYA00580630_ERZ773054 | MGnify/ENA primary metagenome ERZ773054 (study PRJEB29015, sample SAMEA2737994) | human oral metagenome | biome: human oral; feature: human-associated habitat; material: dental | place: China | collected 2115 ... | reverse complement strand
TTTTTGCTCCTAGGTTGGTTTTGGATGCGGCAAACCGTGCCGCGCGGGTTTGGATCTTCAGACGGGCTCTTTCATAAACGTGAACCAATGCGTTTTGCCGTGGCGGCCGGTTGGATGCCCGAATAGGGGGTGGTTCGGGGTAAGTGCCAAAATCTGCGACACTTTGATTTGGTCTTCGTTCCATTTAAAAATCAGCACGCCGCCAGGCTTGAGCACGCGGAAGCATTCAGCGAAGCCTTTGCTGAGGTCGTTGCGCCAGTTTTGAGTAAGCTGGCCGTATTTTTTGGCCAACCATGATTTTTTCCCTGCTCGTACAAGGTGCGGCGGGTCGAAAACCACCAAATTAAAGCTGTCGTCGGCAAATGGCAGTGCGGTAAAGTCTAGCCGCACGTCCGGGTGGATTTCGAGGTGGCGCAGGTTGTCACGGTCTTTCAGGTAGTGGCTTTCGGTGCGCAGGTCGCCAAATAGGCAACGTTGGTCTTGCTTGTCAAACCACATCATGCGGCTGCCACAGCAGGGGTCTAGGATAGATTGCATTTTCAGACGGCCTCCGTTACCGTTATTTCAGCTTGTGTACCACGCCGCCGGTTGCGGCGCGGTGTTCTTCGGGTGTGAGGCCGTTCAGGGATTGCAGGTTTTCCGCGCCGATAATGGCGGCGGCTTGGATTTCGACGGCGACGGTGGCGATGATGTTGCCGCCGATTTTGCTGACAGCCTGCGCGGTGGCGGCGTCGATTTGTCCTGTCTTCAGGCGGTGCAGGGTGTCGAACAGTTCTTCACGCAGTTGTTCGGTTGCACTTTTCATTTCTTTCATTTTTTTCCCTTTTTGTTGATTTCGGTTTTCAGTTCGCGGTGTGCGTTTGCCGCCTGTTCCAATTCTTCGGGGATGGCGAACGCTTCTTTATTGGCGGCAATTTGCCGTACTTTTTCCGCCATTTTTTCAATCGGATAGCAAAATTCATGCCACGCCATGCCGCCGTCGTATACGGCCTTGTCGCCGATGACCAGTCTGTGGGTGGAAATTAAAAACAGGCTGGGGATGATGAAGCAGTGGCGGTAGCTTTCGGGGATGTTTTCGCTGCCGTCTTCGGTTTTGACGATGAATACGAAGCAATCCGTCTTTAATGCGTTTTTGATGTTGAATGGGAATACGCGCCTGTTGCCGCCTTTCTTGACAAGGCTGCCCGCGCTGCATTTGGTGTCGATGCGCAGGCCGTCGAGCAGGAAGTCGTAGGCCGGGTTGGCGTAGCGGATGCTGGTATTGCAGTTCACGGCTTCGGGAAGGTGGCATTGGAAGATTTCTTCGCCCATGCGCCCCTGCTCGCCCTGCGGGCTGTTGACGATGACGGCTTCGGTAAAGCGGATGTGTCCGGTCTGCTGCGCCAGCATGGTGGCGGTGATGATGTCGATGCCTGCTTCGGCGGCGGCGGCGCGCAGCGGCCTTTTCTCGTCGGCATAGAGGCGGGTGAACAGTTCCGCCTGTTGTCGGCTTGCGCCGTATGTGCTTAACATGGGTCGGTCTCCGTGGTATCAAAAAAGGGGCAGGCTGCACGGGAAGTAGTGTTTCTGTCCGTATTTCTCTGCCTGTATCAGGTTGCACAGGCGGTCGCAAAAGCCGTCAAATTCGGCATGCGGCCAGCCTTCTATTTCGTTGACCATTTTGCTGAACTTCAATTCCCCGGCAATCCGCTTTGCCACCGCGTCACGACATTCGTGTTCCAAGAGGACGGGGTCTTCCTTTTCCTTCGGCGGCTCAGGCTCTTGCACGGTTTGCCACAAGTCGGGTTCGATCTGCCAAGTATCGGCGGCAAGCAGGGTGTCTGTTTTGCAGTCGTACAGTTCGCGGATACAACCGCCGTCGGTTTTTTTCTTGTCGACAACCAGTAAAAGCACTTCTATCGGCGTGTCTTCGAATGCGTTTTGAACGCGGTTGAGTTCTGCCAGTCTGTTGCCGATGATTTCGCGGAAACGCTGTTCGCTTTTGCGGTAGGCGATGCCGGGAAACAGGATGAAAAAGCCGAAGCGGCGGGCATTTTCCAATCCTTTTAAAACGAAAATTTCATCCATCACGCCTGATTTTTTCCACGGGTACTCCTGTGTAATGCGGCTTTTTTCATCTTCGCCCAAATCTTTGAGTTTGATGGAAAACGGCGGGTTCATGACGGTACAGTCTTGCGTGGCGGTGTCGGCATAAAGGAAAAAGCTTGTGTTGCATACTTGGGCGGACGGATAGTTTTGCAACAAGGTTGAGCAGGCTTCGGCCTGTATCTCCACGGCGCGAAATTCAGACGGCCTAATATACTGCTCCAGCTGCCCGCTTCCTGCCGCGCCATCAAATACGCCCGGATGTTCTCCGCAGTATCGGCGGACTTTGGCAGCAACCAGCCTCCTCAGGCTGTCGCCTGTGATGTATTCGGCGTAGCCGTCAGCCTTTTTACGGTTGTTGTGTTCATGAAATGTCATGGGTTTTTGTCCATTCTCTGGCTTGTTCGGGCGTGGCGAAACGTTTGCGGATGCGGCGGATGCGGTGCAGTTTGCCGTCTTCGCCGCGTTGCCAAACGCTGATTTCCCCGCGCCAGCAGTCATGCCGTTTGTGCTTGATGCCGTGCCTGAAGCCTTTGGTGCTGGAATCGTGATATATGCAGGTTCGGATATATGTCGTCATGGTTGCCCTCCGGCCTTTCGGTTTCCTTTTCAGACGGCCTCCGCCTGTATGCGCATGGCCGCGTCTATCGCATCGCGCATACTGTCGAGGTGCCGCTCCACGCACTCGGTAGGAAGCATGACGCTGCCGATTTTGTTTGCGGGGTCGGACAGCCAGTCGAGGCGGACGGTGTCGGGGTAAGGGATGGGTTCGAAGGTGCCGTAGGCATAAAAATTCGAACATTTCTGCCCCTCCCAGATAATCCACACGGCGGTTTTGCCTGTGTCGATAATCAGGCCTTCCGCGCCTGTTTGTTTGCAGCGCACGCGGGCGCCGAATTCGAGTTGTTGCGGTTGTTGTGTCATGATCGGTTTCCTTGTTGCAGTTCGGCGATTTTGTCTTTCCGTCGTTGTAGTGCCGGTTGGCTGATGGTTTGGTGTTTGGGGCATGTGTGGCGTGCCGGCAGGTAGTGCCAGTTTTCGCCGTGTGCGCAGGCGGCCAGTTTGTGTTGCAGGAGTGGCGCGGGTTCCGGTTCCCCGCTTTTCCCTATTTTTGTGGTTTGCCAGTGGCGGCAGTTTAGGCAGGTATTCATGGCGTGCCGTTTTTTGGGTTGGACGTCTGAACATGTAGACGGCCTTGGGGTTATTTAGGGATATTTCCGCCAATAGGCGGGTTTCAAAATTTCGGGCATCGGCGGGGTTTCGTGGTTGGGCAGTCCTGCGGCTTGCGCCGAAAGGGCGTAGCGGCGGGCGGATTTCTGTTCGATGCAGGCTTTGCAGGATTTCACTAGGATTTTTCCGTTGCCGTTTTTGCGGGCGTAGTCGCTTGCGGGCTTTTCCTTGCCGCACCGTGTGCATCTGATTTGTGTTTCCATATCCTTATTCCACCGGCTCGTAGGGCGGATGCCAGTCGGTGCGGTCGGCTTCCTCAAATTCTTTGGCGGCTTCCGCGTCCCTTTCGGCGGCTTCGGCCTCTACGGCATCCATGCGCTTCATCCATGCGATGCGATCTTCCACTTCCTGTTGTGTTTGTTCGGCATTCCATGCCTGCGGCGCGGTGTTCGCGTGTTGTGCCTCGCATCCGCCGTATGCGGCGATGATGAGTAGGGATGTTGAAAACAGGAGCCAGTTAAAAAACTTTGCCATTTCCCCACCCCTTTAGTCGATTACGCGCACCGATTCGCCGATATAGGCTTGCGGCCAGCGTTGGCGGATGATTTCCAGCGCCTCGACTTTGTTGTCGGTTTGAATGTGGTTTCGGAGGATGGTGCACCGTCCATCTGCTGTTTCGGCGATGGAGGCGATTTCGACGTCTTCGCCGCCGTGGCACGGCAGCATGACCGGGTAGGTTTTCATAGGTATTTTCCTTTTCTGTCGGCCTGCCGCATGGCAGGGGGTTCAAATTTTTGCCGTCCTTGCACGGCTTGGCAGTTGGTTTGCACGCCCGGCGAACTGGCCTCCTGTTTTTGCGGATAACTGTTTCGTTCCGGCTGCCGCCCCTTTCGGGGCGGGGTGTCTTATGCCTGCGCTTCTTTCCAGCATTTGATGCGGCTTCTTGCCGTTTCCAGGGCGGCGGCTTCGGCCTTTTGTCTTGAGTGGCCGAAATAGACAACCAAGTCGGAAGCCTGCTGCCTAAATTTTTCTTTCACAAACGCCTTAAACTCTTTCAGGTCTTTTTTGGTTTGTTCGGCTGTTTCTTTGATAAACCAGCCGCCGGCCACCATTACTTTTTCGCGCGGTGCGTTTGCTTTGCAGGTGTTTAATTCGGCATTCAGTATTTGCAGTGGGCTTTTCGTTTTCATTTTTTGATTCCTTGGTGTTTCGTTTTGATGGAGTGAATATTAGCGTAACGCTAACATATAAGCAATAGCGTAACGCGGCTTATTTTATAGCGTTTTGATTTAAAAGATAATATTTTTTAGCGTTTTGCACAAAAAGTATAAAAAAGAGGCTACCTGAAATTTCAGGTAGCCTTTATTGAGGGAAATGGCGTTATCGGAATTGTTTAAAACCCCAGCTCCCCTTTATTTTCCCAATAATATGAATATTATCCGCATCTTCCGGGCGAACTTCTTCATCGCGGTATTTGGGGTTATCGCTTATTATCAGCAAAACCCCGGTCGAGGTCATTTGCAGGCGTTTGGCTCTTCTGCCCGCTGGAGTATGGATAACATAAAGCCCATCTCCATCAAAATAATCAATCCCGGTATCTACAAATAGGATTTCATCAGACTCTATTGTGCCGCTCATCGAATCGCCTGTGCCAGTAATGATGTGGATGCGTGATATTGCGCCGCCAAAATGTGTTTTTGCCCATGATTCAGCTACGGCCACAAAATCGACAATCTCAATCGGGGAATCGTCTAATGTTCCTACGCCCATTGTGGCCTTAACATTTAACACACTGAATTTAATATATCCTTCCGGCACAATATAGCCATCACCTAACATCATTACGCTATCCAACGGCTGATCAAACCATGCGCGCGGTTTGCCGGTGGCAATTTCTATCTCGCGCGCTGTTTCAGACTTGAGCGAGCGTGGCTTGCCGGTTCGAGAATCAGGGGAGGCATTCAGCCATTGGCTAATTTGAGAGGCTGATTTGTTGATGGCTTCGCTCAATTTGCCTTGTCCGCCGTATTCGTCAATTAGCATTTGCAGGCGTTGGCGGTAGGTTTCTTCGATAGTTTTCATAAATTTTCCCTTTCCGATGTTGTATTTTAGCAATTTGCTAAATTTATACTATACGCGAAACGCTTGCTTTTTATTTAGCGTTTCGCTAAACTATAAAAAACGTTGGAGATAAAAATGAATTTAAATGAGTACCTAAAGCGCGGCGGACGTGGTTCGCTGGTAGCGCTGGCCGAAAAAATCGATGCTCATGCGCCAGATGTGAGCAGTTGGGCTTCAGGCCGCCGCCCCGTTCCGCCAGCCCGTTGTGCTGCGATTGAGGCCGCCACCGATGGAGAGGTTACCCGCAAAGACCTCCGCCCGGATGACTGGCAAGAGATTTGGCCGGAGTTGGCCGAAGCTGTTTGAGTTTTTTTAACTGCGCCGCCCGATATTTTCCGGCATCGGGATTTTCCACCTGCCTACCTTGTTTAGGGGGGGGGCAGGCTTTTTTTATGCCTGAATTTTGTAAAAAGGCCGTCTGAATATGGACAAACTGGATTTTAAAAACGTGGCTTCCGCAGCCCTTGCCGCTGCCGACAATCTGTTGGCGGAATGGCTGCCGTCCGGGCGTTATAAGGGGCATGAGTTTTACGCCCTCAATCCGACCCGTGCGGATAAGCGCCTCGGCTCGTTCGTGGTTAATACGCATACGGGGCAGTGGTCGGATTTTGCCACCGGCGATTCCGGCGGCGATTTGATTTCGCTGTATGCCTACTGTTTTACAAACGGCAATCAGGGAGAGGCACTGAAGGCTGTGGCCGAACGGCTGCGGATCGGGGACTTTTCCGCCGTGGAGAAGAAGGAGTGGCACGGCACGCCGAATACGGGCAGGGAGCGGCGCAATTGGACGGCCATCCTGCCGTTTGACGAGGCACGGCTGCAAACGCTGTCGGGCGCGCGGTGCTACCAATATGCCAAGGGCAGTAAGGCAGAAGGCTTGCGGGCGGTATACCGCGATGCCGAGGGGCGGCCGCTGTGCGTGGTGCAGCGGTTTGTCGACGAGGAGGGCGGCAAGAGTGATTTGCCTTTTGTCTGGGCGCAGTCGGACGACGGCGTGCAGGCATGGGCAAACCGCCGTCCCGCCGCGCCCACTCCGTTGTTTGGGTTGGATGATTTGGCCGCGAAGCCCGATGCGCCCGTGTTGGTGGTTGAGGGCGAAAAATGCCGTATGGCCGCGCAGGATTATTGGTATCTGAAGGATTGGGCGGTGATTTCGTGGCTGGGCGGCTGCAACGGCTGGAAAACGGCGGATTGGTCGCCGTTGTCGGGGCGGGAAGTCGTGATTTGGCCCGACTGCGACGGGCAGAGGGAAAAGCTGTCGAAACAAGGCCGGGATGAAGGGCTGTCGGCGGACGATATGCCTTACCTGCCGTGGGCGGAACAGCCGGGCATGAAGGCCGCGCTGGGGATAGCCGAAAAGCTGGAGGAGTTGGAATGCGCGGTTAAAATCGTGCCCGTTCCGCCGCCGGGGGATTGGCCGTCTGGCTACGATATTGCGGATGTGATACAGGATACCGAGCCTTTGGCTTCGGTGGCGGAGATGATGGATAGGGCGGTCGCGTGGCCGCTGCCTGAAGGTTTTACGCCGCCGTCTTCCCGCCGCCTTTGGGTGGAGGATGCGCCGTCCGAAAATGCGCGCGCCGATGCGGCGGGCGGCGGCGGAGGGGAAGGTGCGGATTTGGCGGAGTTGGCGGCGGATGTGCCCCAATCGTCGGATTTGCTGGAAAACTACGCGCAAATCGGGCTGAAGGAAAAGGCGTTGAACCTGCATACGGGGGAGACTTTCAGCCGCAGCCAGTTGGAAAAGGTGTTTTCGCGGCCGCTGGTGGCGGCGTGGCTGCGTTTTCCCGAACGGAAGACGTTGTCGGAATTGCAGTCGTCCATCCTGATTAAGCAGAAAAAGCTGGAGGCGATGGCCGTTGTCAGCGACGATTTCAAGGATGCGCTGAACCGCTATATTTATTTGGACGGGACGACGGATGCTTTCGACCGCCATTTGCAATGCATCGTCTCGCTGGCCGCCGTGAAGGCCGCGATACCGGAAGAATTTGAAGACTGGTGCAAATCGCCCGGGAGGCTGGTCTGCCCGATGAAGAACTACGTGTTCGACCCTTCCATGTCCTGCGGCGTGGTGATGGATGAAAAAAAGGGGGAGGTCAGACACATCAATATGTTTACCGGCCTGCCCGTGAAGGCCGAAGAGCCGGATATCGCGGTACCGCCGGATATGCCGCTGGAGGAGCTGATCGGCCATTTCCCGAAATGCGGCCACATTATCGGCCTGATCCGCCATCTGTGCGCGGGCAACGGCGATTTGAGCGCGGACTGTACGGAATGGGTGCTGAACTGGCTGGCCTGCCGTTTCAGACGGCCTCATGAAAAGCCCGCTACCGCGCTGGTATTCATTTCCGAAACGCAGGGTGTCGGCAAATCGACCTTCGGCGAAAAAGTGGTGAAGCGGCTGTTCGGCGATTACCTGCGCCAACTCGACCAAAACGCGCTGGAATCGCGCTTCAATGCCGCGCTGCTGTTTGCGCTGGTAACGATATTCGAGGAAATCAGCCCGTCGGACGAGCGGCTGAACGTTATCGGCAAGCTGAAAAACATGATCACGTCGGATGTGATTATGGTGGAGCGCAAAGGGCGCGATGCGGAAAGACACAACGACTTCAATTCCTTCATCATCTTTTCCAACGACGAGCGTTCCATCCCCATTGAGAGCAACGACAGGCGGTTTATGGTCTTGTCGTGCAACCGCAAATACACCGACGAACAATACGAAGCACTGGCGGCGGAAATCGAAAACGGCGGCATTGAAGAATTCGCCCGCTTCCTGTGCGCCCTGCCGCTGATGTATACTGCCGAAAGGATACGGACGGAGGGCGGGTGGCAGCCCGTGCGCCGCCCCTTTACGCCGCACAGCAAACCGCTTCCCACGCCCATCAAACGGCGGATGGTCAATCTCAACAAGCCCTCTTGGGAGGCTTTTTTGGACGACTGGCGGTGCGGCGACCTCGAACTGCCCTTCATCTCCTGCGCGGCGGGCGATTTGTGGCAGGTGTACAAGGCCTGGTGCGCCAACACGAAAACCTTCCACATGCAGCAGAAGAATTTTTACGCCAACATCGGCAAACGGCTGGCCGACTGCCGCAGCACGGTCAAAATACGCGGGCAAAACCGAACGCTGCGCTTTTTCGCCGTGCCGCATCCGCAGCTGTCGGAAACGAACCGGGCCAAATACCCGCCGCCGAACACGGACTGTACCGCCCGCGATGCGTCCGCTGCCGTCAGCAAGGCCGATTATTACGGCCGCCAGATAGAGGATTTCAATATTGCCGCCGAACTGCCCAATATTTAGCCCGTTTGTGCGGGGTTTGCACCGTTTGTGCGGACTGCCGCCGCCCGCAAACCCGCATGGTTATTAGTTTGTGCGGTTTGTGCGGGGTAGTTATCCCATACGCGCGAAGACGATATTTAGTCTTCGCGCTTTTATTTTGCCTTTTTTATACACCATGTCATATTTTGCCCTTTTTACCCCTTTTTTATTGTTTCCTCCATATGGAATATTGAAAAAGTACGCACAAACCGCACAAACTAATAACCATGCGGGTTTGCGGCTGGTATGCACCCCGCACAAACGGGCATTTCAATGCACAAATCCTGATTTTAAAAGGAAAAGTAAAAAGGCCGTCTGAAAGCGGTTTTCAGACGGCTTGTGCGGGCGCGGCGGGCTAGGATATTTTGGCGGCGTATTCCTGCAAGGCTTCTTTGAGTATCTGCACCTGCGATTTGCCTGTTTGGGCGGCCAGCCGTTCAAACAATGCCAGCGTGTCGGCATCCAGCGAAAACGCCTTGCTTTTGATACCGCGTTTTTCGTTGCTGCGCTTTTGAATTTCCTGTCTTGACAAGGCCATGATGTTTCCTTTAAAGTTTTGAGTAACGGCGGGGTGTGCTACCACCCCACCGCTTCTCAAAGGTTAATAGGCGTTAGCCGAAATAACCAAGAGAAGGATAAAAATGAACCATCTCATTTTTGATTCCTTCCGAAAGTGCCTTAAGCGGGATTGCAGGTTGGCGTTTTACCTGTCGGTTCTTTCCCAACCGACGGATAAATTATATCCTAACTTACCATTCCGAACAAGCATTTTCAGTATGAAAGCCCGATTTATTCGGGCTTTTTTCTTTTAAAAATCATATTGTTTCTGTTATAATCCATGCAAAATAAAGCCCCGCCCGACGGGGCTAGCGCGTACAACCGTGCCGGAAAGAATCGCACGGAAAATGAAATTTGAATTGGATTTGCTTTTGGAATGGTGGGCGGAATGGTCCGCCAAGCGAGAGGACAACGGTTTGGGCTTCGGCTGCAGCCGTTTTAACCGGTTGATGGCGGAGGGTAACCTGCCGCCGCGAACGGAATTTACGGCCGTCCTGCCCTATGGCGTTGACGGCGACGGCTTGGCAAGTGTGATGGATCAGGCGATTTGCCGTCTGAATCCGAATCGTCGCGCGGTTGTGGAATCTGAATATCGAGATATAGGAACTCGTTCGGACAAGGCGGCGGATTTGGGAATTACTCTTGAGGCTTATAAACAGCGTCTTAAATGGGCGCGTCAAAATTTGATGGCGGATGCGGCTGTTAAAAAGTTGTTAAAAGCCTATTGACTGTTTGACCCTTTTTTGTTTAAATTATGGCAAGCTGTGTTTAACTGTATGTGCAGTTAACGCAGCTTTTTCATTTTCCGTTTTTAATCATTAAATAGGCCGTCTGAAATTCAGGCGGCCTTACTTTTTGCGTGGCATTAAATGTTTCGGGTGGATGTAGATTTAAATTCAGCGGTTGCTCAAGTGGATAATCTGCACAAAAGGCAGATTCCGTTTGCGGCAAAAAATGCGCTGAATAAATTGGCGGCTCGAGTGATTGAGGCGGAAAAAGAAGAAATGAAGGCGGTGTTTTCTAATCCGATTGCTTGGACGTTAAATAGCCTATTTATTAGGCAATATGCCGATAAATCAAATTTATTGGCTATTGTCGATTTCAAAGACGGTGCAGGCGGGCGAAGTGCGGGTAAATATTTGCAGGCGCAGATAGCAGGCGGCGGCCGGCGGGCAAAAGCAGTGGAAAACTTTTTCGTTGCTCATGGGCTGATGCCGGCTGACCATAAAATTGTGCCGTCGGATTCCGTCCGGCTTGACCGGCACGGCAATATTACATTGTCGGCTTTCAAGGCAATGGTTCGCGGGGTGGCGGAAGGCACGCATTTTGCACTACTCAAACCGCATGGCAAATTGGTTCCCGGATTGTATCGGCGGAAAAAGCGCAAGAAAAAAACTCGCGGATCGAAACCGAAAGTCGAAGCCCTTTTAATTTATGTCGGCAAGGCCGATTACAACAAACGCCTGCGGTATTTTGAGACGGCTAAAGAGGTCGTCGCGGCGGAAGGCCGGCAGATTTTTGCCGCCGAATTGGCTGCTGCAATAAAAACAGCCCGTTAAGGTACTTCCGAGGGTTTGGGGCACGCGGGTAATTCGCGCCCCGATTTCTGTTAAGCGACAGGTTGTATTAGCTTCCTTACTTGGTTTTGATAGAGTGGTTTTATTAGATTTAGTTTTTGATTGGACTTGGTTTTTTATTTTTGCTGGGTAGGTTGATTTATTTGGGTCAAATAGTTTGGGTTGGGTGAGTTTTGAGGGGTAAAGGTCGTTATGCTGGTGAACAAAAGGCAGCTTTCGGAAATTGTTGGTGTTTCCGAACGGTCGCTGACGGAATGGCAAAAGGAAGGTTTGCCGGTTGCCAGTTATGCGGACAACCGAGGGCAGGCCAATGAATATGAAAGTGCGGCGGTTATCCGCTGGATGGTGCAGCGGGAGTTGGAGCGGCTGAATAAGGAAAAACCCCGCGACAGGCTGGACAGGCTGAAAGCAGATGCAATAGAACTTGATTTAAAGGAGCGCACGGGTGAATTAGCTCCAGCCGCTTTATTCGAACGTGCATGGGCTGACCATATTTTGGCTGCGCGCACGGAATTTCTCACTTTGCCGGAGCAGTTGGCGACAGAGTTGAGTGCGACGGCGGGGGTGGAAATCGATCCTGATGCTATTGCTTCGCATATAAACAAAGCGTTGGAAAAGCTGGCGAATTATGGAGCGGAAGACGATGCAGACGACAATGGCGGATATGCAGGCGCGGATGGCTGAAACGGTGGCGCGGGTGTTGCGGCAGGCGTGCCGGAAATGGGCACCGCCGCGCAAAATTAAAACCCGCGACTGGGCGAACAAGTACCGCTATCTTTCCAGCATAGAGGCCGCCCGACCGGGCAAATACGTTTTGGACGTAACGCCGTATCTGGCATGGGAAAACAGCCCGCTTGATGCGCTGGACGACCCGTCCGTGCAAGTGGTTGTTTGCCAGAAGTCGGCGCAAGTGGCGTGGACTTCGGGTGTGTTGGGTAATTTTTTGGGCAAGTCCATCGATACAGACCCCAGTCCGATACTGGTTCTGTTCCCGAAAGAGGGGGCGGCTAAAGAGTACATGGACGAAAAATTCGTTCCGATGGTCGAAGCGACGCCCGCCTTGCGCGAGAAAGTCGATACCCGTATCCGTGCACAAGGGCAGCGGCAGTTGTTCAAGAAATTCCCCGGCGGTTTTCTGAAGCTGGTGGGCAGTAACAGCCCCGCCAGTGTGAAATCGTCGCCGGTGCCGATTGTGTGTGTGGAGGAGCCGGACGACTGTAACCTGAATCTGCGCGGTCAGGGCGACAGTATCAAGCTGGCGAAGGAGCGCACCAAAACCTACCGCCGCCCGAAAATCGTATTAGGCGGCACGCCGACTATTGCGGGCGTTTCGACAATCGCCGCCGAAATGGAGTTGTCGGACAAGCGCGTCGGCATGGTGCCGTGCCACGAATGCGGCGAAGCCCATGTGTTGAGCTTCGATTACCTTTCTTGTGACGAAGACCCGAACGGCAACCATCCCGTTTTCGGCAAAAAGCTGCCGGAAACGGCGCATTACACCTGCCCGAACTGCGGCGCGGTGTGGAACGATATGCAGAAAAACCGTAATGTGCGGCGCGGTTGGTGGCAGGCGACCGCGCCTTTTCACGGCACCGCAGGTTTTTACCTGAACGAGCTATACAGCCCGTTCCCCGGCAGTGTGTTTTCCGAACTGATGAAAAAATGGTTGACCGCGCAATACGAAGCGGACAACGGCGATATATCGCCGATGATTGCCTTCGTCAATTCGTCCATCGGCATTCCGTTTGAGATGACCAACGACGGCGTGAAGGAAGACGAACTGGCAGAACGCGGCGAAGACTACGCCGAAAACACCGTACCGCGAGGCGGCCTGATTCTGACGATGGGCGTGGACGTGCAACATGACCGGCTGGCCGTCATCATCCGCGCATGGGGGCGAGGCGAGGAAAGCTGGCTGGTTTGGTGGGGCGAAATCCACGGCAACACGGTGGACGTCAAATCCGACGTGTGGCGCAAACTGGCCGAGATGATTTTTCAGACGGCCTACAAGCACGAAACCGGCGCGGGAATGAAAATCGCGGCGGTATCGATAGACAGTTCGGACGGCAATACCTCCGACGCGGTGTATCACTTTGTGCGCGGCTGCCGCGGCGTGAAAGCGGTGAATGTGATGGCGGTCAAGGGCAGCACCAACCCCGATAAAGAGATTTTCAGCCGGGCGAGGGCGATTGACTTGAAGCACAAAAACACCAAGGCCGACAAATTCGGCGTGCAGGTGTACAGCGTCGGCGTATCGCGGGCGAAGGACTTGCTGATAGACGAGCACGCGCGCATCAATCTGGAAGGAAGCGGGGCAGGGCGGATGCACTTTTACAAAGATGTCCGCGCCGATTACTGCGGCCAGTTGTTGAGCGAAGTCAAAGTACCCAGCCGCATGAACAAGCACAAAAAGGTTTGGCAGAAAAAGGTCGGCGTACGAAACGAGGCGTTGGACTGCGAAGTCTATGCTCTGCACGCCGCCCGCTCGGTCGGCACGCATACCATGTCGGCGGCAAAATGGGCGTTATACGAAAACGCGCTGTTGCAGTCGGAACTGTTTGCCGAACCGAAACCTGCCGAACAGGCACAGGAAAAACCGAAGGCCGACAATGGCGGCGGTTTTGCGGCAAACAGGCGGCGTAAGGGCGGTAACTTCGCTACCAATTATTGATTCAGGCCGTCTGAATAGATGGCTGCCCAGCCGGTTAAGCGTCAACCGGACGTCAGAAAACGCTTTTCTGCTACATTTCAGATTAGGGCTTGATACGACGTTGCCCGACTGTTTTGGGTGTAGCTAAGGCTTGCGGCTGCCTGTTCGAGTGTGAGCCAAGATAAAAAACCGTCCGAACGGCAGATTTCGGACGGTTTTTTGATTTAAACATTATGGAAACATCTAAGAAAGACGAAGTTCTAGATTTTATCCGCAATCATCCGGGTTGTACCTCTACGACCATTGCCGATGAGTTGTACGGCAAATGGCGTTGGAGCGGGTGGATTTTCGTCCGCCGCGATACCGATGCCCTGTTTGAGGAAGGTTTGATTGACAGGCGGGAGTTTCGGGGCATTAAGACTTATTACCCGGTAGGGCAGAAAGGGATTGCTTGAGATGGGCAAAATTACTGCAGAGCAGCGTCGGCAAGGGTATGTTGTCGAATTGGAAGAGGCACGGGAAATTATGGGCGGCCTTCGGGCGGCCTATAAAGATCATGTGGCAGGCCGGGGATTGACGAAGCGGTACAAGATTAAGGACCGCGAAATGGAGTTTTCCAGCCTTGCCGATTTATTGAAGCAGATACGGTTCTGGCAGCAGGAAATTACGCGGCTGGAAGCGGCGGCGGGTGTTTCCCCGCGCCGTTCAGGCCGTATCATCACGCGATTTTAGGATGAGCTATGGCAAAACAATCAAATGCCGCGCCGCAAAAGCGCGGTTTTTTTGCGCGTTTGTTCGGCAGGCGGGAAGCCGTCCCGAAAACAGCCCGCCGCAGCTTTGCAGGGGCGCGTCCGGTCGGATCGCTGGCTTCATGGCAGCCGCAAAACTGGTCGGCGGATGCCTTGGCGCGGTCAGACCTTGACCGCCTGCGCGCCCGCGCCCGCAGCCTTGCGCGCGACAACGACTACATGCGCAAGTTTTTGAACATGGTCGAAAGCAACGTTATCGGGCGCGATGGTTTCGCCCTGCAAATGCGTGTTTTGCTGGATAACGCCGACAAGCCCGATAACTTGGCGAATAAGGCCATCGAAGAAGCGTTTTCGCGCTGGGCAAGGCGCGGCGTGTGCGATGTTACCGGCCAGTTGTCGTTTACTGACTTGCAACGGCTGTTGATGCGCAGTGTCGCACGGGATGGAGAGGCGTTGGTTCGTCATGTTACAGGATTTGACAACGGTTACGGCTACGCTTTGCAGGTGCTGGATATTGACCGTTTGGATACGGGATACAACGTTCCGCAGCAAAACGGGCGCAACGCCGTGCGCATGGGTGTTGAGTTAAACAGCTATTCCCGTCCTGTGGCGTACTGGTTGCGGACGGCACATCCGGGCGAATCATACGGACAGACGAATACGGGCAATTTACGCGAACGGGTGCCGGCAGAACAAATCAGCCATATTTTCCTGCACGACCGCCCGGAGCAGCGGCGCGGTTTTCCGTGGGTGGCTTCGGCCATCATCGGCCTGCAAAACCTGTCGGGCTATCAGGAAGCGGCCATTATCGCCGCCCGTGTCGGCGCATCGAAAATGGGCTTTTTCAAACAGACGGAAGACGCCGACAACTTCATGCCGCCGATTGACGGGCAAGAGGTCGATAACGGGCGCGGCAGCATCGATTTAATCGATTCGGTCGAGCCGGGTACGTTCCACGAACTGCCGCAGGGTTACGACTTTACGCCGTTCGACCCGGATTACCCGCACGCCAATTACGATGCATTCGTCAAAGCCAGCCTGCGCGGTATCGCCAGCGGTTTGAACGTGGCTTATCACAGTTTGGCGAACGACCTTGAGGGCGTGAACTTTTCCAGCATCCGCAGCGGAACGCTGGAGGAGCGCGATACTTGGATGTCGCTGCAAAACTGGTTTGCCGAAGCGTTCTTGTATGACGTATTCGATCGCTGGATTGAAGCGGCGTTGCTAATGGGCGCAATCAAGATGCCGTCCGGCAAATCGCTGCCTGCCGGCAAGCTGGACAAATTCAGGGCCTGCAACTGGCAGGGGCGCCGCTGGTCGTGGGTTGACCCGCTGAAAGATATTAATGCGCATAAAGAGGCAGTGGCGCTGGCGGTCAAATCCCGTCGCGATATTTGCGCGGAAATGGGTTTGGATTTTGAAGATGTTATTACTCAAATCGAACAGGAAAACCAGATGTTGGCAGGGAAAGGAATCATTGCCGACGTAAAACCGGCCGCATCGGCGGCAGAACCGGAATCGGAGGATAACCCGAATGAAGAAAATGAAGCCTGATAAGGCGCAAATGCAGCAAATGAGCCGCTTTGCCGTGTTTCAGCGCGAAAGTGTTGATGTTGAAAAACGGACGGTCGAAGTGGCGTTTTCCAGCGAAGCGCCGGTAGAACGCTGGTTCGGCGATGAAGTATTAAGTCATGCGGCGGGTGCCGTTGACTTGAGCCGCCTGAACGACGGCGGCGCGGTGCTGTTCAACCACGACTGGGACGACCAAATCGGCGTCATCGAACGTGCTTGGATTGATGCCGACAAGCGCGGCCGTGCTTTGGTACGTTTTGGCAACGGTGCGAAAGCGGCGGAAAAATTCCAAGACGTGCAAGACGGCATCCTACGCCATATCAGCGTCGGCTACCGCGTGGAAGACATGGTATTGGACAATCCCGATGCAGACGATGAGGACTACCGTTACATCGTTACCCGCTGGATGCCGTATGAAATCAGTTTTGTAACCGTCCCGGCAGACCCGACAGTAGGTGTCGGCAGGTCGGTGGAACCATTTATTGAAAACCCTGTAAACCCAACCCCTGAAAAAGGAAATCGAAACATGGATAAAAATCAAACTCCCACTACGGTGGAAACTCCCGCTGCTGCAATCCCTGCCGCCGCAGCAACCGATACCAACAACACCGCCGAACGCGGTATGCAGAACGAACGCGCCCGCGTTTCCGAACTGTTGGCCATTGGTCGCAGTTACGCCGCCCACGGCGGTATCGAAGCAGCCGAAAAGGTTATTAAAGAGGGCGGCGGTGAAGCCCAATTACGCGCCGCCATCATGGCAAACATGCAGACGAAGCCGACCGTTACCGCCGGTGAAATCGGCATGACTGATAAAGAACAGCGTGAATTTTCCCTTCTCCGCGCCATGTCTGCCGCCGCAACCGGCAAATGGGACAAAGCGGGCTTGGAGCGCGAAGTGTCGGAAGAGTTGGAAAAACGGCATGGTCGCGCAGCGGCAGGCTTCTTTGTGCCGACTGATTTGATTGCCCGCGCTTACAGCAAAGGCAATGCGGCAAACGGCGGCAACGTCATCGAAAACGACTTCCGCGAAGACTTGTTCATCGAACTGCTGCGCAACCGACTTGCCGTTGCCCAGTTGGGCGCCACCGTACTGGACGGCTTAGTCGGCGACATCACCATTCCGAAACACCTGACCGGAAACACCGTTCAATGGGTGGATGAAAACGGCAGTGCGTCCGAATCGAACGCCACTTTCGGACAAATGAGCCTGAAACCGAAAACCGTTACCGCCAATACCGAATTGAGCCGCAAATTCATTTTGCAATCCTCGCTGTCTGCCGAACAGTTCGCCCGCAGCGAATTGTTGAAAGCGATGATGCTGGGTATCGATTTGGCGGCCATCAATGGCAGAGGTACCGGCAACGAACCGACCGGCATCCTGAACACTGCCGGCATCGGCGCGGTGGAAATCGGTGCGAACGGCGGTGCGCCCGAATGGGGGCATATCGTCGCTTTGGAAAGTGCCATTGCCGCCGCCAATGCCGATATCGGCGACTTGGCCTACATCACCAATGCCCGCGTCCGCGGTCTGCTGAAAACCAAGCTGAAGGCCGACGGCGTGTCCGGCTACATCTGGCAGGACGGCGCAACGCCGTTGAACGGATACCGTTGCGCGGTATCAAACCAAATTCCGTCCAACCTGACTAAAGGCACGGCGGTCAGCAAATGCAGCCCGCTGATTTTTGGTAACTGGTCTGATCTGATGATTGCACACTGGGGCGTTTTGGATGTGATTGTTGATCCGTACACCAAGTCTACTACGGGCGCGGTACGCATCACCACGTTGCAAGATGTGGATATTGCCGTCCGCCATGTCGAATCCTTCGCCGCCATTAAAGACATCGTGGCAGCATAACCGTTTAACCGCAGGCCGTCTGAACAACAGACGGCCTAAATATTTGGAGTATTAAAAATGGCAAAAATCAAGATTACACCGCTGCGTAGTTTTTTTGATAACGGCAAAGGTTTTTTCGTCGGTAAGAAGTATTCGGTAGATGAAGCACGGGCGTCGGCGTATTTGGCTGAAGGTTGGGCGGAACTATGGTCGGAAGAGAAATATGGTGCGGCGCAAACTGACGGCGGCGATGACGACGACATTGACGATGATTTGACCGGCGGTCAGGGCGGCGGCGGAGAAGGTTCGGGTGAAACAGGTGCCAACGGTGTTTAAGGAGCCGTTGGGGGTGTTTACCAATCCCGCCGATTTCGGCGAAACCGTGATGATTGATGGAAAGGCGGCCAATGCGATATTCGACCGCGAAGCCATGACGGACGGCGGGTTCGGTATTGCTGTTGCAAATGCCGACCCGCAAATCATCGTTACTGAAGACGACCTGCCGGAAGACGTGAAGTCGGTGGTCGTTACCGTGCGCGGCAAACGCTACACGGTGGCGGAAACCGATTTTGATGGTTGCGGTATGGTCGTCGTGCAATTGAAGGCTGTACATGGCAAACCGACTTACTGAAATCCGCGCGGCGGCGGTGGAATTGCTGAAGCAGAGGTTTCAGCGGGTTTATTCCGGCCGCGCTTTTGCACCTGCGCAAGCGCAGCTGCCGTGTGTCGTGGTGTATTTCGACAGCCGCCGCAGCGAAGCGGCAACGATGGATTATCCGCCTGTCTACCGCCACACGGCGCGGCTGATTACTTTGGTTTGCGTGCAGGCCAACGAAAACGCCGATGCGCTGGCGGAAGAGATGCTGGCTTTAATCGGGCAGGTGTTTGCCGAATCGCCTGATTTCAATATGGGGGCTGAAGGGCTGGATGATTTGAGTCCCGATTTACTGAATATTGAATCGGTGGACGGCGGCGAAGTAGCAACCGTTTATTACCAGCAGGGCTGGAGCGGGGTTTATTTTGAACAGGGTGTCTGATTTCAGACGGCCTTATTTGGGAGTATGAAAAATGGCAGTAAAACTACCGAACGGCGCGACCGTTCATATTGCGACCAACTACGATGCGGCAAAGCCGGTTACGGCGGCCACCAATGCCGTTGAGGCGGTGCTGACTGTAACGGGGCACGGGTTCAACGACGGCGATTTTGTTTTGTTGGAAAGCGGCTGGGGCAAGTTGAACGAGCGCGTGTTCCAAATCGGCGGCAAAACCAACGATACCTTTAAGCTGGTGGGCGTGGATACCTCCGACGTTGATGTTTATCCGGCCGGCGGCGGCAAGGGCAGCGTGAAGAGGATTGCCGGCTGGACGCAGATTCCGCAAATCATCGAATTTTCGACCAGCGGCGGCGAACAGCAGTTTGTCGATTTCGGTTTTCTGGAAGACGACTACGAGCAGCAGATTCCGTCTACGCAGTCTGCGTTGTCGATTACGGTCAAGATTGCAGACGACCCGTCTCTGCCGGGATACAAGGCGGCGGCGAAGGCGAGCGATGCGGGCGGGAAAACACCGCTGCGCTTGGTGCTCAAGGGCGGCGGCCAAATCGTTTACAACGGTTATCCGAGCCTGAATAAGACGCCGGAGATGACCCGTAACCAGATTATGGCGGTTACTTTGGCGTATGCGGTGTCCGGCCCTGCGGCACGTTACTGATTCCCCTGCAACCTTTTGGCCGTCTGTTTCAGATGGCCTCTTTTTTTTGAAAGATTGAAACATGGTAAAACTGACTTTAAAACCCGATGCAACCTTCCGCCATACGGTGTACATCCCCGTTCCGGGCGGCGAACCTGCGCCGGTGGAGTTTGTGTTTAAGCAGCGCGGCCGCAAGGCGATGGCGGCGTTTACGGAAAAACATAAGAAAGCCTGGACGGTGGATACGGTGCTGGATTGCGCCGAAGATTGGGATTTGGCCGAATCCTTTACCCGTAAAAACATTAAGTTGCTGCTGGAAAACTATCCGCAGGCGTTGTTTGCCGTTGTCGACGGCTATATTGACGAAGTATTTAACGCCCGTCAGGGAAACTGACGGCCGCCGCACGGGCGCTTTACGAAAAGCAGCCTGATGCGGCGGAATTATCGGCGTTCGGCTTTGAAGAGGCCGATTTTGACGATGCTCAGCTTTTCGGGGTGTGGCCGTGCAATTGGCGCGCGGCGCGCCTGTTTATTGCGGCGGGCACGCAATGGCGCGTCGGTATGGCGGGAGCAACGGGTTTGGATTATGCCGCGTTGGCGGTAGCGATGGATTTTCACAGGATACCGGCGAAAAAACGGCGGCGGCTGTTTGACGATATCCGCCTGATGGAGGCGGAAGCATTGGAAGTAATGAGGGAGCGGGCTGATGGCTGACAATATGATACGCATCGGCGTGGATGCGTCCGGCGTGGAAACCGGCGTGGCGAAGGCGAAAAAGTCGATTCATTCGCTGACGGTTTCGGTGGAGCAGGGCGGCCGTCGGATTTCTGCGGGCATGAAGCCGGCGGCAGACGGCGCGGCGGCAGCGGCGGCGGGTTTTGAAGCGGCCGACAAGCGCGTGGAACGGTCGCTGAAGTCGATGGAGAGGGCCATTCAGCGCGATATTGCGATGAAGGAGGCGGGCGAACGCGGCACGCGGCGGTATTACGAGGCTTTGGCCGCGCAACGTGGCATCCCGACGGCGGCGTTGAATCCGTTTTTATCGCAGTTGGACAAGGTGAACGGCAAGGTTCGGGCGGGCGGTATTTCGATTTCGCAGTTTAATAATGCGCTGCGGCAGACGCCGGCGCAGATGACCGATATCGTTACCCAGCTTGCCGGCGGGCAGAATCCGATGCTGATTATGCTGCAACAGGGCGGCCAGTTGCGCGATATGTACGGCGGCTTCGGCAATATGTTCAAGGGCTTGTCGTCCGTGATTACGCCTGCCCGCCTGTTGTTCGGCGGCGCGGCTGCTGCTGCCGGCACGCTGGCTTATGCTTTGTATCAGGGCGCGGAAGAATCGCGCGCGTTTAGGCGGGCGGTCATCCTTTCCGGTGAAGCGGCGGGGGTGTCGGCAGGCCAGATGCAGGCGGCGGCGCAGAATGCGGGCGATATTACGGGGCGGTATACCGAGGCGCGGGAAGCAGTGCTGGCTTTGGCTTCGTCCGGCCGCGTGGCGGGGGAGAATTTCGAGTCCTTCGCCCGCTCCATCGCGTTGCAGTCGGAGGCGACGGGAAAAAGCGTGGAACAGCTGGCGGCAGAATATACCGCCATTGCCGACGACCCGCTGAAGGCCGTCGCCCGTTTTTCCGCCACCTATAAAACCCTGAACGCCGATGTGTACGAGCAGGTGAAGGCCTTGCAGCAGCAGGGGCGCGAACAGGAAGCGGTCGAGCTGGTGCAGCGCAAGTATGCCGCCGAAACGGAGGCGATGGCGCAGAAAGTCGTGGCCGATTTGGGCTTGATTGAATCGGCGTGGAAAGGCATTAAAGATGCGGCGGCGGGCGCGTGGGACGGCATCAAGTCTTTTGGTCGTGAAAAAACGACGGAAGAGTTGCTGAAGGAAGCGAAGGCGCAGTTGGAGGCTATGCGCCGTCCGGGGTACGGTTCGGATATGGGCGGTTCGCCTTTTCCGGCTGCTTCGCAGGCGCAAATTCTGAAGCAGGAATCCAGGGTTTTGGCACTGGAGGCGCGCAAGGCACGGGAAGATGCAGATGCGGCGGCCGCCGGAAAGCGGCAGCAGCAAAACAAAAATCAGACCGAAGGCCTGGCAGCGCAAGATGCCATTGCAGAGCGCTATGCCACGCGCGATGAGCAGAAGCAGCGTGCGCATCAGGAAAACGACAAGGCGCTTGAAAAGGCGTTGGACGGCCTCACGGATCCGAAAAAACGGAAGGCGGCTATTGACAAGCACGCCCGCAACGCACGGCGGATTGACAAGAGTTATGCCGATAACAGGGGCGGGCGCGGCAAGTCCAAAACCAAAAAGGCAAAATTTACCGTCAATAAAACCGTGTTATCTCAAGCGGCGCAGTTTGATTATGCCGGTTTGGAAAAACGGTACGGCCTGCCGAAAAACCTACTGGCCGCTTTGTCTATGCAGGAATCACGCGGCAATCCGAACGCCCGTTCTTCGGTCGGTGCGCACGGCGCGTTCCAATTTATGCCGGACACGGCGAGGCAGTACAGGGTCAATACCGCCAGCATCGCATCGTCTGCCGACGGTGCGGCGCGCAAGATGAGCGATTTGCTGCAGCGCTATAAAGGCGATTTGGGCAAGGCATTGACGGCCTATCATTCGGGCGAAGGCAATGTGGACAGGAGCCGCATCGGCCCTGTCGGCAGGAAATACGCTCCCGAAGTGATGGCGCGGATGAACTGGCTGGCGGGCGGCAAGGGCGAAATCAGCGACGACCCGCGCCGCGATTTTGTCGATATCCCGATATCGGGTTATGAAAAATGGCACGAGGAATTTACCCGTCGTGCGGCGGATGCGGAAGCGAAGCGGGCGCTGGAAGTTTTAAACGGCAACCGCGCCATCGGCGAACAGTTGAAGTTGTTGTCCGACCCGATTTTCGGCGAATGGACGCAGGAGCAGCAGGCGGCGGCGCGTGCGCTGGCGGAGCAGGCCGATGCGCAGGAGGATTTACGCCGCGTGTCGGAACGCTATGCCGAAACGGCAAAGTCTATGCTGAACGGGCAGAAGGAAGAGGCCGACCAGCGCTTGTTCGAGATTTCTCTAATCGGCAAAACGCGGGAGGAAATCGAGCGGCTGACTTTGGCGCGGCTGTGGGACAAGCAGATCGCGGCGGCGCAGAAAGAAGGCGTACCGTCCGATGTGCTGACTAATCTCAATCAAGGCAAGGCCGACAGCATGGGTTTGTTGTCCGAAACGCAGCGGAAACGGCGCGAGAGCGATAACGACTGGCAGGCGGGCTTGAAAGACGGCATAACCGAATACATCGAATCCTTCGGCAGTATGCGCGAGCAAATGGAAAACGCCACCGTGCAGACCTTTGAAAAAATGGGCGATGCACTGGCCGAATTTGTCGCCACCGGCAAGCTGGATTTCCGCAGTTTGACGGTTTCCATCTTGCAGGATTTGTCTAAGATGATGATTAAAATGGCTATTGTCCAAGCCATGAAAGCAGCCGTCGGCGGCTACGCCGAAGGCGGGGTGGTAGGCGGTGGTTTTGCTTCCGGCGGCTATACCGGCGCGGGCGGGAAGTATGAGCCTGCGGGCATCGTCCATAAAGGCGAGGTTGTGTTTTCACAGCGCGACGTCCGCAATCACGGCGGCGTGGCGGCGGTGGAGCGGCTGCGGCTTCGTGGGTATGCCGACGGCGGCGTGGTCGGCGTGCCGTCCCCCGCGCTGTTCGGCGCGAAGCCTGCCGGCGGGCTGACGGTCAATCTGACGGTCAATGTCGAAAACGGCGGCGGCGATACCGAGCAGCAGGTGCGGCAGGGCGTGGAAGCGGGTATGCGCGAAGCGATGCGGCAGATTGCGCAGGCGGAAATCGCCGACAGTTGGCGCATCGGCAACATCAGCCACAATGCGGCGAAGGCCGTCTGAATGTTCAGGCGGCCTTTTGTTTTTGAAAGGTTTTTATGACTGAAACATTCAGATGGCGGGTAACGTCGGAAAGCAGCGCGACGCATACCTTTGCCGTGCGCACGGTCAAGCTGGGCGACGGTTACGAACAGCGGCAGCCTTTGTCGCTGCGGCCGAAAATGCAGAAATGGCAGGTTCGGCTGGTCGGGAAGAAGGCCGTGATTGAGCAGGTTAAGGCCTTTCTCGACGCGCGGCGCGGCGTGGAGGCGTTTTACTGGCAGCCTGACGGCCATCCGCGGCTGTTGGTCAAAGCGGCGGAATACCGCGAAACGCCGCGCGGCGGCAAGGTGTACGAACTGTCGGCGGAATTTGAGGAGGTGTTGGCGTGAACGCACGGATGAAAACCTTATCGGGCGTGATGCTTAAAGCCCTGACCGCCGCGCAGCAGGATGTGTTGATTGAATTGTGGGAAGTTGATTTTCGTCCGTTCGGCGGCGAAGTTTGGCGGTTTTGCAACCAAATCAACGAAAAAAACGGCGGCATTGTTTGGAGGGGCGCGGAATATGCGCCTTATCCCATTGAATCCGAAGGCTTTGAGATGACGGCGCAGGGCGCGGGCAACCGCCCTACCTTGCGCGTGTCAAATGCGCTTGGTTTCGTAACCGGCGCGGCAGAGCAGTACAACCAACTGGCCGGCGTGGAAGTCGTCCGCCGTCTGACCTACGCCAAGTTTCTTGATGCGGCCAATTTCACGGCGGGCAATCCGCAGGCCGATCCGAATCAAGAAATCGTCTGCCGCTACGTTATAGAGCGGTTATCGGAGATGACGGCGGAACGGGCGGTGCTGGAACTGGCAACGCCTGCCGAAGCGGACGGCGCGATTGTGCCCGCGCGCATGATGCTGGCGAACACCTGCGTCTGGCAGTATCGCGGCGAAGGCTGCGGCTATACCGGCCGCGCAGTGGCCGACAAATTCGATATGCCGACAAGCGACCCGAAAAAAGACGTTTGCAGCGGCACGCTGACGGGCTGCCGCGCCCGTTTCGGCGCGACGGCGGCTTTGCCGTTCGGCGGGTTTCCGAGTGCGGACAAGGTGGAATCATGATGGACCTTGATTTTTTACATGAGGCGGTGCGGCGCGAAATATTGGATGAGGCGGACAAATCCGCGCCGTCTGAAATGTGCGGGCTGTTGGTTTTTCATTATGACGGGTATGAATTTCTCCCTTTGCGCAATTGTGCGGAAAACCCGCATGAAACCTTTGAGATTTCCGCCGATGACTGGAAGGCGGCGGAACGTGCCGGTGAAATAGCCGCCGTCGTCCATTCCCACCCGGGCGGCGAACCGTTTTTATCGGGCGCAGACCGGCAGATGCAGGTGCAAACCGGCCTGCCGTGGATTTTGGCTGCCAAAGGCCGTCTGAAAGCCTTCCGCTGCTGCCCGCACCTGCGCGGGCGCGTGTTTGAGTACGGCCACGCCGATTGCGGCACGCTGGTTCGTGATGCCTTTATGCTGATGGGGCTGGATTTGCCCGACCATCCGCGCGGCGATATGGATGCCGACGCGGCGGCGGACTACTGGCAAAAACACCTTGCCCGCATCGGCTTTGTGCGGGTTTCAGACGGCCTTGAGGGCGGCGATGTGGTGCTGACTGCCTACGGCGGCCATGCCAACCATGCCGCGCTGTATTTGGACGGCGGCGAAATCCTGCATCACGCCTACAACCAATTGAGCCGCCGCGAGGCGTACAACCAATGGTGGCAGGAGCGCACGCACAGCGTTTGGCGGCATCCCGAATTTGAGCCGGCCATGATGCGGGCGGTGGAAAACGATTTACTGCATAGGATGGAATGATGATTACGGTTTGTTTTTACGGCGATTTATCCCGTTTCGGCCGACGCTTCGATTTGCAGGCCGAAACGCCTGCCGAAGCGTTGCACGCCCTGTTCGTCCAAATCGGCGGCTTGCGCGGGCACATCCGCAACGGCGTGTATCAGGTGCGCTTTGGCGGCGAAGACCAGACGGAAGCGGGGATTGCCGAAGCGTTCCGCCGTCCCGCTTCGGGGATTCTGCACATCGTGCCGCGCGTGCGCGGTGCGGGCAAAAACGGCGGCCTGATACAGACCGTCGTCGGCGCGGTGCTGATAGTGGTCGGTGCCATGACCAGCTGGGCGGGCGGCGGCGCGCTGGTGGCCGCCGGTATCGGCATGGTGGCCGGCGGCGTGGCGCAGATGCTGACCAAGCCGCCGAAAATGAAGGAGTATTCCGGTACGGATGCGGGCAGGAACAGCGCGTTTTCCAATTTGAGCAATACCACCGCGCAAGGCCGCCCGATGCCGCTTGCCTACGGCCGCGTGTATGCCGGCAGCCGCGTCGTATCGCAGGGCGTGGAATCGCGGCGCCTGAACGGTGCGGCGGCAGAGCATCCGGCGGGCAGTTTGTGGCGGATGCTGGCGAAATCGCGCGGCAGGAATCCGGCGCAGGGCGGCGGCCAAAACCAGCCGGACGCGCCGCCGGCGGCGGATTTGACCGTCGGCCTGACAAAGAAATTCATCACGGGCGCGGCGGCTACCGCGCCGAACGGGCAAAAATACCATACCGACTTTGCCGACGACTCCGTCCGCGCGGCCAACTACGAAGTGGTGTTGGGTGATGGGTAATATTGATATATTGCCTTTTGAATTAGAAATGCTTGTCAAGAAATTTACAAAAAGATAACATTCGGCTTCTTTATTTTAACTGGATTTGATGAAAATGAATAAATTGGTTTTACTTTGTTTGGGTTTTGCCTTGTCCGGTTGCGGTGCGATAGATCAGCAACATCAGCAAATTAAAAGTAACGTGGAGCAGCCTGTTTTTAAATCAGAAATAGATAAGTTTACAGGGCAAAAGCGTGTTGCTTGGATGAAGGTGTACTATGACAGTATAGGCAGATATGCAAACGGTAAACAGTTTAACAAGATTTTTCATTCGTCTAAAAAGCCTGATGACAAAAAGCCAATCGGCGTGATTAATATCAACAGTGATTTTAGAGAGCATAAATACTTGAGTTGCCATTCTGTCGATTGGCTGGCGGATGGAGAGATTGTGAAGCCTCTCCATGCAGAATATAAAAGCCAAGTAGAAAGAAGCCCGCGCGTCTATGTCAATGAAGGTGTTTCCTCTTATTTTGCGTTTGACTCGTTTAAAAAATTGGCGGGTGCGTCAAGAATCGAATATCGAATCTGTAACGATGAATTTCAGATGACGCCCGAGGAGCTTGAAGCATTGGGGCGTGTTTTTAATGAAATTACCAAGTAATTAATTTTTATCAAAGGCCGTCTGAAACGGGATTTTCAGGCGGCCTTTGTTTTGCCCGTCGGGTTTCGCCCGCCGGGGTTTTTTTGTGTCCGTTATTTGGGGGTTTGGATATGGGCGGTAAGAAAAGCGGCGGTGCGGCCACGCCTTCTTATGAGGCACCGAATACGTTGAATTCTGCGCAGTCGCTGCGGATTGTCGATGCGGTGTGCGAGGGCGAAATCCGCGGTTTTGCCAACGGCAACGATGCGCCTTGGAAATCGGTGTTTTTAAACGATACGCCTGTGCAGAATGCCGACGGTTCTTTCAATTTCAAGGGTTTGGCGGGCTTTTTCCTGCGCGGCACGCCCGACCAGCCGTATATTCCGGGCTTCGATGTGTCGGAGCGGACGGTGGCGGTGTCGGCGGAAGTGAAGAAGAGTACGCCGATTGTGCGCGCGGTAACGGACAAGCTGGTCGGCCGCCTGCGGGTAACGCTGGGGGTGGACAGGAATTTTCAGGTGCAGGGCAACGGCGATACGCTGGCCGCGCAGACGGTTTTGCGCGTGGAGTTGGTCAATAAGGACGGCGTGCGCGCGGTGGAATCGGTTACGTTTTCGGAGCGGGCGGGCGGGGTGTATTACCAAGACGTGCTGTTCGATCAGTTGCCGGAAGCGCCGTTTAATATCCGAGTTTCCCGGCTGACGGACGATGCGGCCAGCGATAAGACGGGCAATAAGACTTATTTTGCCAGTTTTGTCGAGATGATAGACGCGAAGTTGTCGTATCCGCATACGGTTTTGTCTGCGCTGTCGGTGGATTCCGACCAGTTCGGCAACAGTGTGCCGCGCCGCAATTACCTGCTGGACGGGATGCTGGTCAATGTGCCGTCAAACTACAATCCGGACACGCGCGAGTATGCGGGTTCGGTGTGGGACGGTTCGTTCAAAAAGGCGTGGACGAACAATCCGGCGTGGGTGTTTTACGATGTGCTGACGCAGCCGCGTTATTCGACTTTGGCGCGCCGTTTGAAGGCGGCCGATATCGATAAGTGGACACTGTACCAAGTGGCGAAATACTGCGACGAGTCGGTGGACGACGGCTTCGGCGGCAAGGAGCCGCGCTTTGTCTGCAATGCGTATTTGTCGGAAAAACGGCAGGCGGCGGAATTGCTGACCGATTTGGCGAGTGTGTTCCGCGGTTTGCCGGTTTGGGACGGCCGCCGTTTTTCGGTGGTGATGGATGCGGATGCCGACGCGGTGGCGCAGTATGCGAACAGTAATGTCAAAGACGGGCTGTTTACTTATTCGGGCGCGGCCTTTAAGTCGATTTCGACGGCGGTGATGGTGCAGTATGTCGATAAATACGACGGCTATCGCACGAAAACCGAATATGTGCAGGACGACGAGGCGGTGCGCCGCTACGGCCTGAATGTCCGTCAGGTGGCGGCGTTCGGCTGCGATTCGCGCGGGCAGGCCGCCCGTTTCGGCGCGTGGATGCTGCAAACCGGCCTGCGTCAGCAGGATGCGGTCAGCTTTACCGTCGGTCGGGAGGGTTTGCGCCATCTGCCCTACGATGTGATCCGCATTATGGACAATGATTATGCGGGCGCGGATTTTTCGGGCCGTCTGAAAGCGGTGTCCGGTTTGACGGTTACACTCGACAGGCCGGTGGAAGCCGAAATCGGCAGCCGTTTTTCGGTCGAAGCGGACGGGGCCCTGCAAACGCTGGAGGTGATGGCGAAACCCGCCGCCGACCGTTTGGAGTTGTCTGCCGCGCCGCAGGCCGCCGCCGGTGATGTTTGGGTGTTGCAGGGGCGTGTGAAGGCGCGCCTGTACCGCGTGGTGTCGAGCAAGGAAAACACGGCGGACGGCACGTTTACCGTGTCCGCGCTGCGGCACGATCCGCAAAAATACGGCGTGGTGGACGGTTGGGCGAAATTCGACCGCGAAATCACCACGCTGCACAATGTCGTGCCGCAGCTGATGAATCCGTCGCTGACGGCGGGCGGCGGCAGGCTGACGATGACTTGGGACAATCTGACGGCGGACGGCCAAGTGCTGACCTACGACGTTAAGATTTACCGGAATAACGTGCTGTACCGCCATATCCCCGATGCGCAGACGGCGGAAATCGTGCTGGAAAACCTGCCGAACGGCAGTTACCGTGCCGAAATCCGCGGGCGGAATGCACGCGGGGTGTTGTCGGAGCCGCTGGTTAAGGCCTGGAGTTTGGATTACACCATTGCGGGCTTGAAAGCCGCGCCGCGCCTGCAGGCAATACAGCTTGATTGGACGCTGCCGCAAACGGTGGTAAATGATGTACAGACGGAAATTTGGTATGCGGAATCAAACAACCATGATGCGGCGAAAAGGCTGGCGACGCTGCCGTATCCGCAAAACAGCTATACCTTGTCGGGCGTGGCCGTGTCTGACCGTTACTGGTTTTGGCTGCGGCTGGCCGATGCGGCGGGCAACAGCGGCGAATGGACGGCGGCGGTTGAGGGTCGTTCCGACCCCAATCCCGCACCGATAGTGGCGCAGTTGCGCGGTGCGATTGAAAAAAGCAGCTTGAGTCAAGCCCTGATTGACAGTCTGAATGCGGATGCAGCCTCGAAAGTGGCGGCTGAAGCGCAGGCTAGGGTGGCGGCCATTCAGGCGGCCTCGAAAAAGGCAGCGGACGATTTGGCAGCCAAAGCCCGCGAACTCGGTACGAAAATCACGGCCGTTGAAACCGTAAACACCGAACAGGCACGGCAAATCCAAGCCGTAACCGCCGCACAGGGCAGTACCGCCGCAGGTTTGGAAGCGGAAAAACGGGCGCGGGCGGAAGGAGACCGGGCGG
>ERZ773054.516-NODE-516-length-29538-cov-4.579385_pt1 | contig 29538 bp, 24 predicted proteins | sample MGYA00580630_ERZ773054 | MGnify/ENA primary metagenome ERZ773054 (study PRJEB29015, sample SAMEA2737994) | human oral metagenome | biome: human oral; feature: human-associated habitat; material: dental | place: China | collected 2115 ... | reverse complement strand
AAGAGCCAAAGGGGCTGCTAGACGAGCTGGACGCGCTAAGCGGCGAGCTTGAGCGGCTGATAGTTCGGATAAATTTAACCAACTGCACCGCAAAAGCGGACGGCAAAAGCCTAACCGAGCTAATCGCTAAGCGCGACATACTCACGCTAAAAGCGGGCGCGCTGCGGGCTTTCGCGCAAGCTGCCGCGCAAAAGGTGGACATTTATTCGCGCAGTGAGATTAAAATTTTAAGCACGGTCGACGTCGCGGCGCTGCAAAAGCAGGTGGACGAGTTAGCAAAGCAGATCAGGCAGCTTGACACGACGCTGCAAGGCGCAAATTGGCAGACCGATCTGATCGACTAAGGCGTCAAATTTAGCGGCGAAATTTGAAAGGATTTCGCGAAAAGATAAAATTTCGGGTAAGTATCGCAAGAGGCGAGTACGAAACTCACCTGTGAAACAGGTTTATGGCAGCGCTCGCGGAAACGGGCGCATCCCTTTTACGATTTATTTTCAGTAAATTTACAGGGGCAATGTAACTACGCAATGTAACTACCGCGTACTGATCTAGCGATACCCAGGGCGGGAACGGGGAAATTTAAAACGAAATTTTGATTTTTACGGCACAGCTTGCTGGCTCGCGGCGAAATCTCGCGGCGGATTTCGGGTGGGCTTGACGCCTAAATTTTGCGTTAAATTCAGGCACGCTTGCTATTTTGCATTTGACCCGTCTGGCGTCAAATTTTACAAAAATCATAAAATTTAGTCAAATTTAAAGGATGAAATTTGAAATTTAAAACCCTTGCGCTAGCGGTCGCGTTTTTCTTTGCGACGAGCGTAAACGCCGAGCTTGCGACAGAAGCAAATTCCATAAATTTTAGAAAAATGAGCGGCGCGGAGCAAAATCTCGCGGACGCAAAAGACACCAAATTTCAACACACGCATTCTAAAAATGCAGATACCGCGGCGAGCGGTACAAACCCAAACTCATCGCAAAAAGCAACCCCCATCGACGAAGCGAAAAATTTTTACCGCGTGGACGAGCGGCTGTTTCGCAGCGCGCAGCTTGACGGGAGCGATGCCGCGAAACTGCATGAGCTTGGCATCAAAAGCATCGTAAATCTGCGCCATTTCAGCAGAGGCGGCGACAGAAGGGCGTTTGGGGATCAATTTTGGCTCTCGAACAAGCCGCTTCAAAGCTGGGAGATAAGGCCCGCGCAGATAGCGGACGTCTTGCGCACCATTCGCGAGCGCCAAAAGGAGGGCGCCGTGCTCGTGCACTGCTATCACGGAGCCGATCGCACGGGCCTTGTGGTGGCGATGTACCGCGTGATCTATCAGGGCTGGAGCCTGGACGCCGCGCGCAGCGAGATGATAGACGGCGGATACGGCTTTCACTCCATGTGGCAGGATATCGCGGGCTTTTTGACGCCGCAAAACGAAGCGCTCGTAAGAGCCGAGCTTGGAATTTAGGCGAAATTTTATTTTCCCGCCCAGCCAAACGGCGTGAAATTTGCGAATTCGAAGCGCGTGAGCTTGATTTAACAAAAGCTTGAGCGGCTTAAATTCGACTAGAGCCCGCCTGGCTTAAATTCGGCAGGCTTTAAATTTAAAGGAGAACTAAGCCGGGCGAGCTATTGTAGCGGAGATATTTGCAGGATGAGCCGCGGCGAGCCTAAATTTAGGGCGACAGGGTTTTCGAGCTCGATAGATGGACTTAAATTTAGCGCACCGCTTGTGCGATAAAATTCGCACTTTAAAATTTCAAAAACGGAGACTACGAATGATACATCACTTTGCGGATCTGCTAGATCGAAAGGACGATTACTGGGCGATGGTGCCCAACCGCGAGCGTTTCGCATTCGCGCTAAACGGCCCCGTAGCGGACAAACAGAGCTTGCAGATCGCTACAATAGGGGCGGATACTCCCTTTTGGGAGCAGATTTTTGAGTGTGGGGATCTGCAGGAGCTTACCCTGCACCTCCCAAGCAAGGAGCAGATCGCCGCGCTACCGAGACTTGGGCAGCTTAAGCGTCTGCGCATTACGAGAGTTCAAGTAAAAAATATCGATTTTCTCGCCGAGCTGCCGCTTTTGCAGGAACTCGTTTTGGAATACGTATCGGGATTTTGTGATCTTTCGCCTCTGCGCGAGCTGAAAAACTTAAGATCGGCGCATTTTGAAAATTTACGCAGAGTGAGCGATTTTTCGGGACTTAGCGGCATAGCCTCGCTGCGATATCTGTGTATAAACGGCACGCTAGATTGGGATCAGCCGATTGCAGATTTCGAGTTTCTCAAAGGCATAACGGGCCTTGAAGTGCTAAAACTAACCTGGGTGAAGTGCAAGGCCCCATATCCGGCGCTTTTGCCGCTCGCCGCTCTTAAAAATTTAAAAAAGATAAGCCTGTATCCGCATGCCTTTGCGCTGGAGGAGTACGCGCTTGCGCAGCTTATTTGCGAGGGGGTAGAGGGCGCGCAAATGCCGCTTGCTGTGGAGTTTAAAGATACCGGCTATGTATATTTTCTGGGGCGAGGCTCGGGATACACCAAAATAGGGGCGAAAAACGAGCTGAAAAGACGCGCGGAGTTTGAACAAAAATTTGAGGCGCGCAAACAAAAGGCGCGAGAAATTTTAAAATTATAGGTATCGCTAAAATTTTACTCTTTGCGGCGAGTTAAATTTAAAACCGTAAATTTCTACAAAGAAGCAAAGAGACCTTAAAATAGTAAAATTTAAGTCGTAAAATTTTACGCATTTTTCTACTTAAAATTATCATACTCTTTTTTCAAATATGCGCTCATATCGCTCCGGTGTGCGTACCACAACCAAAATCAGCTAAATTTTAAAAGCCTGATTTGCGCTTGCGGCGACGGGGCGCGTAAAACGCCGCAGATATTAGAAAAATATCCGTAAATTTAGCCGAAACGCAGTAAAATTCGAGCGGCAAATTTAGCAAAAGGAGCGATCGTGGAAAATTTATTACTAGCGCAGTTGCGCGAGGCGCTACCGCAGGACATGCGCGTGCCAAGCGAACTTGAGACGCTTTATGCGTGGATCGAAGCAAACGGCTTTTATGACGACGCTGGCGGGCGCAGACGCGGCTATCTCTACCCGCAGGATCGGCTGAAGCAGAGCTGGAGCGACGATGAGCGCGAGGGCGGCACGGACATCGTCTTTTTCACGGATGAGCCGAAAAATCGCGACGAGGAGCTAAGGTATTGGTTTTACGGCGAGGATCGTGAGCTTGCCGCGGAGATCAAGCAGAGGCTTTGCGTGTTCGCAGGCAGCGGCTCGGAGGGCTCGATGTGCGCGCTGTGGCTGGATGATGCGGGCGAGACGAAGATCGTACATATGGGCTCCGGCTCGGGCTCGACCATGACCTGCGTTTTGGCTCGCAGCGGGCTTGATTTTTTGCGATTGCTTGCGATCGGATACGATGAAATCTGCTGGGATGAGGATTTTGGCGCTCCGCCAAACAGCAAGGATGACGATTTTATCGTGCATCCAAACGTGAAATTTCAGCAGTGGGTAACACAGACGTTTAAAACGACGATCCCGCAGACTGCGCTTGAGCTCGTCACTCCCGCGCATCTAGACGACGAGAACCCGAGCGATGAGTTTTTGATCTGGGTAAATCGCGTCGCGGAATAAAATTTAAAGCGGCTTTTGCGCCGTTTAATGAAGTATTGCGGGGTTTGCTTTTGCTGGAAACCTTGAAATTTAAGCTTTTACTGGCTAATTTAAAAAGCGCAAATTTAATGGATATCTTTTTATTAAAATTTGGCGGCGGTATCCATATAGAAAAGCATTAATCATCTATTACTATTTCTGCTGTTCTTAAAATTTTTAATAAATCCACTCGATAGAATTTAACTCTTTGCAGTGTGGCAGCGAAATTTCGCAGTTATCTGAAATGCGGGTGCGATGTAAGTTGCCGCGTCTTTAGGAATTTAAATGGAATTTAGCTAAGTTCCTTGTGGATAAGCTGATGATATACCAAACACATGGAGGTTCTGTCAGTTTATTAGTAAAGAACTGATTGAGACTAAATTCTAAAGCAGAAAAAACAAGGCTAAAAGCTTTTCGGTAGTTTTGGCGATAGGTTGTCTTTAAGTGTCGCATCAGAGAAAATTGTGACTGCAGCGACGTTAGGCAACGCGCAGAGCGAAAAAATGGCGCGAGCATCTGTATCGGCGTAGCGCTTTTAGGCTTCGTACGAAAGATCGTATCCAAACGATCTCTATTGTCAAATATCTGCATAAATTACGACGGATTTTTATCGAGGGCATGGGGGCGAGCTACAAGGTATATCCAGCGAATACGTCTTTGCAGCTAGCTGCGCGCAGGCATTTAAAAGACGGAAAGTAAAAGCGAACAGGTTGAAATCTGAAAGCATTAATAACTGCGCAATAGGTAAATTGCGCTCAGTGGCGAAGTGAGCGCAAACTTTTTGGCAGCTTTGAGCTGTTTGCACGCGCGTAGGGTGGCAGGCGCTACTTTACTTTAAATCTCTTTTTGGATCTTGGGTTTGCGCGCGCAGAGCAGCAAGCACTAAGCAGCTCGGCGCGGAGGTATCGTATTTTGCACCGCTTTCGCAGTAACTCTCCTTGATACCTGCCAGCTGACGCACTTTCTAGCAAGATGAGTGATTGTTGTTTTAGCATTGATGAGGATGAGCTTGGCAGGCTCATACAGCGTATACAAGCCCGGTAGCGTATAGTGAACGCGCGACTTTACGCGTTTAATTAATTTAATGGAGAGTTTGAAGTAGTGCTGTGGCGGATATGCATAGTTTTTTAGCGCCTTGTGGAAATTTAAGACGAATGTTATTGCGAGCGGGTGCAAATTTTTAGGTAAAATTTTATGCTCATTGATTTTTATATGGCTGCACTAAAGCATGCTCTATACGGAAAAATTTCGTATAAATTTTTAACGTAAACTTTGCCCATTTAGGGGGAGAGGAGAAGGGAATAAAATTTTACGATCAAAAGGGTGGGGGATTATTCAGCAGGCTGCGTGTGCAACGCAAAAATAGCGATGCAGGAAGCGTATCGAGTAGTGCGGATGAAACGAGACGATCTTCATCCGCCACTTTTTAAAATAAAATTTCGCGACTAAAAAAGCGATATCGCCTTTGTAAATTTTAAAATTTTGCTAAAAATTCTTTGTATTTTTCTGCACTTTTTGCGATATATTCGCTATCTGGATGAAATGAAAATCCATAGCCAAAGTGGCACGGCAGGAGTTTAGCACCCGTAAAATTCATCGCGCATTTAAAAGGCGTGATAACTTCCTCTACGTCAAATCCGATCGTGCCGTCTTTTTTATAGTTGTTTCGCTCGTCGCCGATAGTGATCGCTAGGGCGAATTCTTTACCTTTTAGCTTGTCGCCGGTGCTGCCGTAAGCCCAGCCGTAGGCAAATACATCGTCGAACCATCGCTTTAAAAGCGGCGGATAGCTGTACCAATAAAGTGGAAACTGAATGATAATTTTATCGTGGCTCAAAAGTAACTCCTGCTCGCGCGCTACGTTTATTTTGCCGTTCGGATAAGCAGCGTAAATTTCGTGAATATCAAATTTATCCGCTTGCTTTTTGGCTACCTCGCGCCACGCCTTGTTTGCGTGCGAGCTTGCCATATCGGGATGAGCGATGATGATGAGATTTTTCATATTTTCTCCTTGTTTGAAATTTCTTACATTATATGTTTTTTGGCTGAAATTTTGATTTATCATCTAGCATAATATGGATATGAAATTTCAAATGAAATTTTACTCCCACTCAAACTTTACTAGCAGGCTTGTAGTTTTTGCATGCGATTAGAAGTTAAATTTATAAGCAAATACGGCAGGCCCCAAAATCGATAGAATTTTATCTATTAAATTGTATTAAAAATTTTAAATGGTATGAAAAATGCGCCGAAAAATTCGGCGCAAATGAAAGGAATACTAATCTTAGATTAGCGCAGGAGCTACTAAAAATCCTAGAGCGACCGAAAGCGCAACCATAATGGTTCCCGGAAGGAAGAACGAGTGGTTAAATACAAATTTACCGACTCTAGTCGTTCCGGTATCGTCCATGGCGATCGCGCCGAGCGTCGTAGGATAAGTAGGGAGCACGAACAAGCCCGAAACGGCTGCAAACGATGCGACCAAGATCCAAATTTGACCTGAATTTTCAGGGCTGGTCATTCCAAGCGCGGCGGCGACGGCAGGCATCATAACCTTTGTGGTCGCAGCCTGCGAGTATAGCAAGCAGCTTAGGAAGTATAGCGCGACGGCTAGTACGAAAGGATACTGCGTAACGACATTTTTAGCTACCTCTTTGATGCTGTCGATGTGACCGTTAACGAAAGTAGTACCGAGCCACGCGATACCGATGACGCAGATGCACGCATTCATACCGCTTTGGAAGGTGCTGGTAGAGAGCAGCTTGCCCGTATCGATCTTGCATAAAACAGCGATAAGAAAGCCGATAGTTAGCATAAAGCTGATGATCGCGCTATCTCTTGAAAGAATCGGTTTTTCTACCAAGCCGACGCTCTTTGAGATCGCAAGCGCATAGCAAACAACGATCAAAACGCCGATAGCAAATATCGCAACCGATCTTTTCGCGTAAGGTTTCGGCTCTTTATACTCCTCGGCTTTGATCTCGGCTACAAGACCTTTTGAAAGCCTCTCTTTGTAAACAGGGTCTTTTGAAAGATCAAGATCGTAGAATTTATTTACAATGAAAGCCGTGATGATCATAGCTACGAAGGTAGTAGAGATGCAGATAAACAAGAGTTTAGGATAGCTAACGCCTAGCTTCTCGCACAGACCGCTCATGGCGACGAACGCCGCCGAAATAGGGCTCGCAGTGATTGCTACCTGAGACGAAACGACCGAGAGCGCAAGAGGAGCGGAAGGTTTGATGTTTTGCGTCTTTGCGACCTCGACGATAACCGGGATCATAGAAAACGCAGTATGTCCGGTGCCCGCAAGTATCGTAAGTAGATAGGTAACGATAGGCGCTAGGAAGTTGATCTGCTTAGGATTTTTCCTTAAAATTTTAGATGCTACCTGCACCAAATAATCAAGTCCGCCTGCGACTTGCAGCGCTGTAATCGCGGAGATTACCGATGCGATAATTAGGATAACGTCAATCGGGATATCCTTCATATCAACCTTCATGCCCAAAATGGCTAGGACGACAACGCCCAAGCCGCCTGCATAACCGACGCCCATGCCGCCTAGCTTAACGCCTAGGTAGATGCCGCCGAGCAACACGATAAATTGCAATATCACCATAAAGTCCATTGCAAAACTCCTTATAAAGTAATTTTTTTAACGGCGCGCAGAATTCTAAAGATTTCAGCAGGTAAAATCCGAATTATCTTTATAATTCAGTGGTCGGAATTCTATGCGGAATTTTATCCTAAAATTTCGCAAGTGGAATTTTACTCCACGGAAGCTAAATCTAACTTGATGAAATTCTGCATCTACGGAATTCTGCACGATCAATTTTATCTATTAGAATTCTACTTTGCGGAATTTTGCCTATTAAATTAACCGACGAAATTCCGCGCCGCACCTAGTTTGAAACTATTTTTTGCTCATATGTGGGTTGAGCATAGATTTAGGCTCTAGGATCTTATCGATCTCCTCTTTTTTCAAATATCCGCGCTCTAGGCAGATTTCGCCGACGGATTTTCCGGTCTGAAGTGCCTCTTTGGCGATACTTGCGGATTTCTCGTAGCCAATGTAAGGATTAAACGCCGTAACGATACCGACGGAATTTAACACCGATTTTAGGCAAGCTTCAGGGTTTGCTTTTAGATGTTTGATAGCTTTTTCAGCTAGTGTATTCATCGCATTTTCCAAAAGCACGATCGAGTTAAATAGCGCATATGCGATGCCAGGCTCAAACGCATTAAGCTCAAATTCTCCGCGCTCGGAGCAAAGCATAATCGTAACGTCATTGCCGATAACCTCATAGCAAGCCTCGCCTACGACCTCAGCGATGACTGGATTTACTTTGCCCGGCATGATGGAGCTGCCCGGTTGCATCTTAGGAAGCTCTATTTCGCCTAGACCGCATCTAGGACCGGAGTTCATAAGACGTAGGTCGTTTGCGATTTTACTTAGGCGGACGGCTGCTGTTTTTAACGCGCCGCTAACGTGAACGAAATCGGCAGTATCTTGTGTAGCGGCGATGAAATCCTCTGCGGCTTTAAATTTAACGCCGGTGATTTCGCCCAGTTTTTTCTCGACTACGTTTTTGTAATCAGGGTGGCAGTTGATGCCCGTACCAATCGCCGTAGCGCCCATATTTAGGTAAGTCATCGACTCTCTAGCAGCTTTGATAAGCGCGATATCGGTTTTGATGTAGGTAGCAAAAGCGTTGAAAGTGTTTCCAAGAGTAGTAGGAACGGCGTCCTCAAGCTCTGTCCTTCCCATTTTGATGACATCTTTGTATTCTTTGGCTTTAACTTCAAGCTCTTTTTTCAAATTTTCCATAGCTTTTAGTAGATCGGTTAGCTTGGCGTAAGCGGCGACTTTGATCGAGCTAGGATAGGTATCGTTGGTGCTTTGACCTAAATTTGTGTGGTCGTTTGGATGGAGGTATTGGTATTCGCCTTTTTTATGTCCCATGCTCTCCAAAGCTATATTGGTAATGACCTCGTTGGTATTCATATTCGTTGAAGTTCCGGCGCCGCCTTGGATCATATCGACTACGAATTGATCTCTAAATTCTCCTGCGATAAGTCTGTCGCAAGCTTTTGCAATCGCATCGGCTTTTTGTGCGTCTAGGACTCCGACCTCTTTATTGGCTAATGCAGCTGCTTTTTTGATTTGCGCAAATGCTTTGATAAAAAATGGATAGTCTTTGAGCGCTCGTCCGCTTAGATGGAAGTTCTCTAGTGCCCTAAATGTTTGCACACCGTAGTAAAAATCGTCGGAAATTTCTAATTCACCGATGAAATCGTGTTCTTTTCTGGTCTTTGCCATAATAAGTCCTTTCGTTGAAATTGTTAATGGAATTTTAAAGCTTTTAGTATTAAAAGCAGCTTAAAACGTAACGAAAAATTAAAATTTAGAAATTAGTATGATTGTTTAAGACTTTAAATAGAATTTTACTTAAAAAATATTTTGGAATTCGCTACTAAGGCATAATTACACTTTAACAGAAATATCGTATCGCACGCAGATTATGAAAGTGAAATTATAAAAATTCTTGTTTAGCTTAAATTATAATTTGAAAAATTTGAACTTAAAGGCGATAAAATGGAATTTTTCATTGTATTTGTATTTACTGGCGTGGAACTATTTTTTGCGTTTTATAAAATAAATATATAGGAGCGAGATTATAATGACGACGGCGAACAGAGCGATCGTAATTAGATGCAGATCTTGCTTGATTAGCTCCTCGTTTTCGCCGATGAAATATCCTAAGCTCATCAGTATTAATGTCCAAATCGCAGCTCCAAGCCCGGTAAATAGCACGAAGCGCGCGACATTCATCTTTGCAAGCCCCGCAGGAAGGCTGATGTATTGACGGATGCCAGGGATTAGGCGGCAGTTAAACGTTGAAATTTCGCCATGGCGGTTAAAAAACGCTTCGAATTTTGCAAATTTCTCCTCGGTGATACCTACGTATTTGCCGTATTTAGCGATAATCTTACGTCCAAAAAAGTAGCATAGATAGTAATTAAACAGCGCGCCCGTAATACTGCCGCCAAGCCCACAAACAAATGCTAGAGCAAAGCTCATCTGCGATTTTGAGGCCAGATAGCCTGCAGGGATCATCACGACTTCACTTGGGAAAGGAAAGAAGCTGCTTTCTAAAAACATCATCACAAAAATGCCAAGGTATCCCCAACCTGCGACAAATTCTACTATAAAATTTACGATATTAGAAAGCATTTGAATTCCTTGATTTAATGTGTAAAAACCGGCTGTACTTAAAATTCCGCAAAATTTAACATCGGCAGAGCGAATAAATTTAGAATTTAACAATCCGACGATATAAGAGTGATCTTAAAATTTCACAAAATTTAGCGTATATAAAACAAAGGCGCGGGCTAAAATTTATCCCTGCAAGTTGCGCCGCAGCGAACTTGCATATAAATTTAATAGCCTCGCGCCTTAAAATTAAAACTATTTTGCGTATTCGATGTTTAATTTGCCGAATAGCTCGTTAGCCTTATCATCGATTTTTTTGTTTACTTTGCTTGGAAGTAATTGGTTTTTAATGAGATCTTTTACCTTTTCAAACGGCATAGTCTCAGCCTTTTTGCTGCTTTCTTTGTAGATTACATGATATCCGAATTGTGTCTTTACCGGCGTTTTGCTCATCTCACCATCTTTTAGTGCAAACGCTGCTTTTTCAAACTCCGGCACCATCATCCCTTTGCCAAAAGAGCCCAAATCGCCACCGTTTTCTTTCGCACTTGGATCGATTGAAATTTCTTTAGCTAGCTTATTAAATTCCTCTTTTAAATTCTCTTTTTTGACTTTTGATAGCTTCGCAATCGCGTTTTTAGCAGCCTTTTCGTCTGCTACTAAGATATGGCTTGCAGTAACGGAATCTGGTTGCATGAAATTTTGTTTATTTTCATCATAAATTTTTTTAGCTTCCTCGTCGCTGACGCTTACGTCTTTAGCTTGCTCGCGTTGCCATAGATTAAATGCGATGCCATCTTTAGCAAGCTCTAGCTGATGTTTATATTCGTCGCTGTTTTCAATGCCTGATTTTTTCGCCTCTGCGATTAGAAGTTTGTATTTGATTAGATCGTCGATTAGTTTTTTCTTCTCATCGGCGGTTGGTTCCTGTCCGCCGTGCTGCATGCCTTGAGCTAAAAACGGTGCGACATCCTCATCCGTAATAGTGATATTTGCGTCTTTTGCAGTAGCCAAAACGCCTGCATTAAGCGAAGATATAGCCATAGCGGCAACAAAGCTGAAAGATAAAATTCTTTTCATTATTTTTCCTTTATTCGGTAAATTTCGCGCAATTATAAAAAAAGATAGTAAACAAAATAGCGAATGCTAGCAAATTCGGCGCGAATCCTGCGCCGAATTTTAAAAAGAGAGGAGTTAAAACGATGGAATGATTGCGCCTTTATATTGCGTCTCGATAAATTTTTTCACTTTCTCGCTTTGAATCGCTTTATCTAGCGCCTTGATTTTAGGGCTGTTTTCGTTGCCCTCCTTAACGCTAATGACGTTGGTGTAAGGATTGCCCTCCGCCTTTTCTAAAAACAGCGAATCTTTGATCGGATTTAAATTTGCGTTAAAGGCGAAATTTGAGTTGATAACCGCAATATCGACATCGCCTAGGGTTCGTGGAAGCGCGGCGCCTTCAAGCTCTAAAATTTCTAAATTTTTAGGATTTTTCGTGACATCTAGCGGCGTGCGAAGCTTGGCGTTTTGATCAACTTCGATGAGCCCCGCGGCTACGAGCAGATCAAGTGCGCGGCTTTCGTTGGTCGGATCGTTTGGCACGGCAACTTTGGCGCCATTTTTAAGATCTTTTAAATTTTTAATCTTATGGCTGTAGATGCCCATCGGCTCTAAATGCACGCCCACGGTCGCTTTTAACTTTGTGCCTTTATTAGCGTTAAATTCCTCCATATACGGCACATGTTGGAAAAATCCGGCATCTACGTCGCCGCTATCGGTAGCGAGGTTCGGGGTTACGTAGTCATTGAAAACCTTAACCTCAAGATCGTAGCCTTGGGCTTTTAGATCGGGTTTGATCTGCTCTAAAATTTCGGCATGCGGTATCGGAGTAGCGGCGACTACGATTTTTTCGGCAAGAGCGAAGCTGACGACGCTGGCGCTAAGAAGCGAAGCGAGAAGAAATTTCTTCATATTTAATCCTTTTGGTTAAAATTTCACGGTATTATAGCAGGTAGAATTTTTAATGTCAAGTGTTTTTATATGATTTTTTAAAATTTTATCTAAAATATTCTAAAATTCGATATTTATATATATATTTAAATACTACATTTTATTGTATAATGCAGAATTGGCACGCTTTAATGAGCGCTTTACATAAATTCCGCTAAAATCGCAAGATTTAAAATTTTAAAAAAGGGCTGAAAATGGCAGATTTTTACGACGCGAAAGCCGTAGAGGAGAGCTTTTATAAAATTTGGGAGCAGCGCGGCTACTTCGAGATCGACGGCAATAAAGATATCCAGCAAAAAGGCAAAAACTTTTGCATTATGATGCCCCCTCCAAACGTCACCGGAGTGCTTCATATCGGGCATTCGCTCACTTTTACCTTGCAAGATATCATGACGCGATACAAGCGAATGGACGGCTACCGCACGCTGTGGCAGCCGGGGTTAGACCATGCAGGCATTGCGACGCAAAACGTCGTCGAGCGCGAGCTTTTGGCGCAAGGGATCAAAAAAGAAACGATCGGGCGCGAAGAGTTTTTAAAGCACGTTTGGCGCTGGAAGGAGCAAAGCGGCGGGCAGATCGTAAAGCAGATGAAGCGCCTGGGCGTCACGCCCGCGTGGAGCAGACAGCGCTTCACGATGGACGAGGGGCTTAAAAACGCCGTGCGCAAAGCCTTCGTAAGCTTATACGACGCGGGGCTCATCGTGCGCGGAAACTACATGGTGAACTGGTGCACGCACGACGGCGCGTTAAGCGACGTGGAGGTCGAGCACAAGGAAAACAAAGGCAAGCTTTATCACTTGCGTTATTACTTTGCGGACGAGCAAGATAAATTTATCGTAGTGGCTACTACGCGACCCGAGACCTACTTCGGCGACACCGCTGTAATGGTAAATCCCGCGGACGAACGCTATAAAAATTTGATCGGCAAAAAAGTCGTGCTGCCGCTAATCGGTCGCGAGATAGAGATCATCGCCGACGAATACGTCGATATGAGCTTCGGAACGGGCGCCGTGAAGGTCACGCCCGCGCACGATACCAACGACTACGAGGTTGGCAAGCGCCACGAGCTGGGCTTTATCACCGTTTTTGACGAAAAAGGAATTTTAAACGAGCAGTGCGGTAAATTTCAAGGCCTAGAGCGGCTTGCCGCGCGCGATCAGATCGTAGCGGAGCTTGAGCGGCTGGGCTTTATCGAAAAAATCGAGGATTACGAAAATCAAGTCGGCTACTGTTACCGCTGCAAAAACGTCGTCGAGCCGTACATCTCGCAGCAGTGGTTCGTGCGCGCAGATATCGCAAAAGATGCGATCGTCAGAGTAAATGCGGGCGAGGCGGAATTTTTCCCGAAGCACTGGATCAATAGCTTCAACGCCTGGATGCGTGAGCTGAAAGACTGGTGCATCAGCCGCCAGCTGTGGTGGGGGCATAGAATTCCCGTGTTTTACTGCGACTGCGGCCATCAGTGGGCGGATGAGCGCGAGAGCCCCGATGCCTGCCCGAAATGCGGCGGCAAAAATTTTACCCAAGATCCCGACGTGCTCGATACATGGTTCTCAAGCGGTCTTTGGCCGATCAGCACGCTTGGCTGGGGTAACGGCGAGGCGCTGAAAAACGAGAAGTGGTTTGAGGAGGATTTGAGCGAATTTTATCCAAACACTATGCTGATTACCGGCTTTGACATTTTGTTTTTCTGGGTCGCGCGTATGATGTTTCAGTGCCAAAACGCCATGGGAGAGCTGCCGTTTCGCGACATCTATCTGCATGCCTTAGTTAAGGACAAAGACGGCAAAAAGATGAGCAAATCGAGCAAAAACGTAGTCGATCCGCTGCTAAAAATCGATGAATTTAGCGCCGATATTTTGCGCTTTACGCTTACGATTTTGTGCGTGCAGGGGCGCGATCTGCGCCTTAGCGACGACAAGCTTTTGATTTACCGAAATTTTACGAATAAGCTTTATAACGCGAGCAAATTTTTGCTTTTAAACGCCTCTAAATTTGACGATTTGGACGCGGCGCGGATCAAAACGAGCCTCGGCAAATATATGCTTTCGCGCTTTAACTGCTGCGTGGGCGCGGTGCGGGAAAATTTAGACGAATACCGCTTCAACGACGCTGCGACCGAGCTTTATAAGTTTTTTTGGGACGAGTTTTGCGACTGGGGCATCGAGCTTAGCAAAGCGGACAAGGCCGCGATAGGCGAGCTGGGGATGATTTTTAAAGAAGCGATGAAGCTGCTAAGCCCGTTTATGCCGTTTCTAAGCGAGTATCTGTATCAGGAGCTAAGCGGCACGAAGCTGCAAGACGCACGCTCCATCATGGTGATGCGATACCCGCAGCCTGGCGAGCGCGACGAGCGGATCGAAGAGCTATTTTCGCTCGTTATCAAAGCGATCGTTAGCATCCGCCGCGCAAAGGCGACGATCGAGCTCGGCAATGCGCGCGTAGCCAAAGCCTACGTCAAATCCGCAGTCGATCTAAGCGCCGCCGCGGACTACATCAAAACGCTTGCAAAGGTAGATGAAGTGGAATTTACGCAGCAAAATATCGCAAATTCCGCCCGCGACGTAAGCGAGAGCCTAGAAACTTTCGTGCCGCTTGAGGGGGTCGATCTTAGCGGCGTGATTTCGCGTCTTAACGCGCAAAAGGCAAAGCTGCAAAAAGAGATCGAAAAGCTCTCTGCAATGCTTGGCAATGAAAAATTTATCTCCTCCGCGCCTGCCGCCGTCGTCGCCGCAAACCGCGAAGGGTTGCAAAGCGCGCAGGAAAAATTCGCCAAAGTATGCGACGAGTTAAAGGCGTTTGGCGAGTAGTCCGCTCGTTTGAGTCTAAATTTAAATCAAGGAGAAAAATATGTCAAAAGGTAGTATCGGTGGATTTACGTTAGGTACGGTCATAGCCGTCGCACTATCATGGGGAGTCAATAAAAGCATAATGTGGGCGATAATCCACGGATTTTTAAGTTGGTTATACGTGATTTATTATTTCCTACTGAGGTAAAATTTCATCGGCGGCGCGCCGTTTTACGCGCTAAATTTTAAAATTTGAAGGATAAAAAATGAGCGAAAAAATAAAAATAGCAGTTTTAGGATATGGAAATTTAGGTCGCGGCGTAGAGCTTGCCGTGCGAAATAGCAAGGATTTAGAGCTTTCGGCAGTCTTTAGCCGCAGAAATCCAAGCGAGGTAAAAACATGCGGCGCTCCGGTATTTAGCGCGGATGAAATTTTATCGCACAAGGGCGAATTTGACGTTTTGGTGCTTTGCGGCGGTAGCGCGACGGATCTGCCGACGCAGACGCCCGAGTTTGCGCAGAGCTTTAACGTCGTAGATAGCTTCGATACGCACGCAAAAATACCTGAGCACTTCGCCGCGGTAGACGCCGCCGCCAAAGCGGGCGGAAAAGTTGGTATCATCGCCGTAGGCTGGGATCCGGGACTGTTTTCGCTAAGCCGCCTATTTGGCGAGAGCGTGCTAGAAAACGGCAGCAGCTACACATTTTGGGGTAAAGGCGTAAGCCAAGGCCACTCAGACGCCATCCGCAGGATCGAGGGCGTCGTGGATGCGCGCCAATACACCGTGCCGATAGATAGCGCTCTAGAGCGAGTCCGCGCAGGCGAAAATCCAAAACTTAGCACGCGCGAAAAACACCTGCGCGAGTGCTACGTCGTAGCCGAGGACGGCGACGATAAAGCGCGCATCGAGCGAGAGATAAAAACAATGCCAAACTACTTTGCCGACTACGACACGAGCGTGCATTTTATAGATCTTGCGACGCTTAAAAAAGAGCACGGCGGCATCCCTCACGGAGGATTCGTCCTGCGAAGCGGAACGACGGGTGAGCACAGCGAAAATAAACACTTGATCGAGTTTTCGCTAAAGCTTGATTCAAATCCCGAATTTACCGCAAGCGTACTTGTTGCCTACGCCCGCGCGGCATATCGCTTGGCGCAAAGAGGCGAGCGCGGCGCGTTTAGCGTGTTTGACATCGCTCCGGCGCTTCTTTCGCCAAAGAGCGCAGACGAGCTAAGGCGCGAAATTTTATGAATTTCTGGGGGCGTTTTGGCGGAATTATGAACGAGGAAATCTGAGTGATAAAGATAGAAAATTTAAAGAAATTTTATGGCAAAACCTGCGTGATCGACGATGTGAGCCTGGAGGTGAAACAGGGTGAAATTTTTGCTATCGTCGGCCGCAGCGGCGCGGGTAAAAGCACTCTGCTGCGCTGCATAAACGGCCTTGAGGACTATCAAGAAGGAAGCCTTAAGGTAGAGGGCAGGGAGGTAAGAGAGCTAAGCGCCGCGCAGATCCGCGAGCTGCGCAAAAATATCGGTATGATTTTTCAGCACTTTGCGCTGATGAGCCGCCGCAGCGTCGCGCAAAACGTCGCCACGCCGTTAGCATTTTGGGGCCATTCCGAAGACCACACGAAGCGGCGCGTAGCCGAGCTTTTGGAGCTCGTGGGGCTTGCAGATAAAGCAAACGCCTATCCTAGCGAGCTTAGCGGCGGACAGAAGCAGCGCGTGGCAATCGCGCGCGCGCTTGCATTAAGCCCTAAAATTTTGCTTTCCGACGAGGCAACTTCGGCGCTTGATCCCAATACCACCGCGCAAATTTTATCGCTTCTGCGCCGCATCAATCGCGAGCTAGGCATCACGATCGTGCTCGTCACGCACGAGATGGAGGTCGTAAAGGGCATCGCGCAGCGCGCGATCCTGCTTAAGGGCGGGCGCGTGAGCAACTCGGGCGATATCGTGTCGCTGTTTTTGCACCCGGATGAAAATATGAAGGAATTTTTGGGCGAGGAGGAGGTGTTGCCCGCAAGCGGCGTGAATATCAGGCTCTTTTTCCCGCCCGCAGTCGCGTTTGACAGCGTGATCACGCACATGGCGCGCGCTTTGGAGATAAATTTTAACATCGTCTGGGGCAAGCTCGAGCGCCTCGATAAAAACGTCGTCGGAAGCCTCGTGATCAACGTAGAGCCCGCTCACGTCGCGCGCGTGGAGGAGTTTATCAAAAACGCTGGCGTGATCTATGAGATCGTAAGCGAGGATGAGATCAAAAGCTGCGCCGCGATCTAGGTGTGATTTCGCGCCCTGTGCGCTTGCGCTGCACTAAATTTAAGGGCTTATGCGGCATGGCGAATTTAAAAGCTCGCGCGAGGTCGCGAACTCAAAGGCTGGCTCGGCGTTTTTGATTTGACGATCGCGTCGTGGCATTAGTCGTGGCATTACAAATTTAATTAGTTTCGCTGGCGGTTTAAATTTTTATCTCGCCGCGGTAAAGCAAGCTCGGCGATGCGCTGTTGGCGTGCGCTCTGGCTAGCTTTGATTCGCGTTTAGAATTCGACTAGCCATAGCGAGGCGATTTAAATTTCAGGGATCGCGACCGACCGAGCGCATTTAAGCCGCGCCGCATTTGAATTTACAGGCGTTTAAATTTAAATTTGAATTTTTTCGGAATTTCACACATACTTCACTTTTACGGAAGTATAATTCCGCTAATTTCTTTTAAGGAGTACGTAATGAAAAAACTTACTTTGTTTGCGCTTAGTGCGCTATTTGCTGGCACTTTTGCCGTAGCTGCCGATATGGGCATGAAAGATGAGATGAAGGACGCCAATACATCAATGCATAATGGTGCGAAAGAGGTGAAAGCTGAGATGAAACATATGAAGCACGAGACGCATGGTATGAAAAAAGATGCCGTTAAAAAGGGCTCTCATGCAAAAAAAGAGATGAAAAAAGAGATTAAAAAAGAGATGTAGTGAGTAAAATTTTGCTCGTAGAGGACGATGAGACCCTTTGCGATCTCATCGGCGAATATTTAAGAAATGCAGACTTTGATGTGTGCGTTTGCAGCGACGCTCAAAGCGCTGCAGATCTTGCTTATGAGCAAAAATTTGATCTTTTTATCTTTGACGTAAAAATCCCCAAAGGCGACGGATTCTCACTTTTAAAAGAGCTGCGCAAGAGCGGAGATCGCACTCCTGCGATATTTGCTACGTCGCTAAATACGCTCGATGACCTTGAGGTCGGTTTTAAAAGCGGCTGCGATGATTATCTCAAAAAACCGTATGAATTAAAAGAGCTGCTGCTGCGCGTTAATTCGCTCATAAAGCGAAGCTTCAGCCATAATTTTGATGATTTTGTAACTATTGACGACGAGTTTAAATTTTACTTTGCAAGCAAAGAGCTACGCAAGGCAGGCGTGCCCGTCGCGCTTTCAAACAAAGAGCGCGAGTTGCTGGCGCTTTTTTTGCAAAATAAAAATAGGCTTTTAAGCAAGGATGAAATTTTCTCCGCGATCTATATTTTTAACGAAACGCCAAGCGAAGAAGCGCTGCGAACTTATATCAAAAATTTGCGCCGCGTCCTAGGCGAAGAGCACATCATAAATCGCCGTAACGCAGGGTATCTGTATGTCTGAAAAGACCGCTTTAACGCTTAAAATTTTATCTTTGTACCTCATTTCAAGTGCGTTGTTTTTAGGATATTTTTTCAAGATAAATTACAGGATGAACGAAGCCGCGCTACTTTCGCACAGGATAAAAGAGCTAAAAGAGATCAAAATGATGATCTATATGAAAGCAAGCATGGACGGGCTGGAATCGCTAGCGGACTTTGAGCGCGAAAAGGGCGTGAGTGCGTGTATATTTAAGCCAAACTCTGATGAAATTTACGGCTGCAGTGGTGAGCTTGGCGCACTTGATAAAGCGAAGCTAAAGGCGGAATTTATAAGTGGCGGAAGGCTAGGAATTTATGAAAATCTGCAAAATATGGAGGAGCGAAACGCCTTTTCCAAGGCTAAAATCATTCTGCTTGGAAGTAGCGTGCAGGGCGAAATTTTAACGCTTCGTATCAAAACAGCAGCGATGATGATAGCGCTTTTGGGCGTGATATTAGCCGTGGCGTTTTATCTGGTGCGGCTAGGCACAAAGCCGCTTTACGATAAGATCGACACGCTAAATCGCTTCATCAAAGATAGTACCCACGAGATCAACACTCCGCTTAGCATCATCTCGATGAGCGTTGAGACAATGCGGCACGCAGAGCTTGGAGAATACAACGCCAAGCGCGTCGCTAATATCGATCTTGCCGCCAAGACGCTTTCGCGCATCTACGAGGATCTCGTGTTTTTAACCTTCGGTATGAATAAGGAGGGCGAGATTAGCTCGATCGATCTAAAAAGCCTCGTCGCTTCGCGCTGCGAATACTTCGCGCCGTTTATTCAAAAGCGCAGACTAAGCCTTAAAACCGATCTTGCGGATGCGAGCATGAACGCAAACGTCTATGAAATTTCGCGCCTGATCGACAATCTGCTAAGCAATGCCGTAAAATACGCAAACGCAGGCGGCTACGTGGATGTACGGCTAAGGCGCGGCGAGCTAGCGATCTCAAATAGCGGCGAGGGGATCGATAGTAAAAAGGGAGGCGAAATTTTCAGGCGCTTTGCGCGCTTTAACTCAAGCGAGGGCGGCTTTGGAATCGGGCTTAGCATCGTAAGCGAGGTCTGCAAAAAATACTCCTTTTCTATCTCCTACGACAGCGTGCCGGGCGAGATAACGACCTTCCGCCTTACGTGGCGCGAATAAAATTTTAAAATTTAGCGAAATTTCAAAATTTAAAAGCGGCTGCTTGCGGTTTAAATTTAATCGTCGTTTGGTCGCTTAAATTCCGCGCAAAAAAGTTCTAATCGCAGGGCGTTTAAATTTAATCGTCGCTTGTTTTTGTTCTAAAACGGAGCGCGGAATTTTATCGCTCGCTCGCTTTGCGCTCGTAAAATGACCCTGAAAGTTATTGGTGCGGAATGTTATTCGTCCGCGATTTTATAAAATTTAGCTTTTATTTCTCGATAGATATATCCAGTGGACTATATTACTGAATAAAATCGGAACAGACATACCAAAAAACATTGAGCCGCCTCCAAAAAACGATAGCCAACCAAACAGGCTCTCTCTGCTCGCAAAAGTTGGAAATGTCCGCCCGTTGCCCACTCTGTGTGGGATGCCGTTTACGGCGAAATCGGCGTAGAAATAATTGTTTAATGCCCAGTAAGCGAAAGGTATGCCGATAAGCACAAATATCTGCGTTTTGACGGCGGGAAGCTCTTTTTTGTATAAGAATGTGGCGATCGGACAATACACGCAGCTTAGCGCGAAAGCCGTTAAAATAGGTACCCACATCGTTGCGACGTAAAATTCCGCAAGCTGCGTGTGCGGGCTTATTTTGCCGATTGCGGCGATGTTTGGAAAAAACTGCTTCATAAATTTAACGAAGTCTGCGCATGCCGCACTTACGTCTAAAATGTTTTCGGGTAGCACGAATACACTAAGCGCCGTGATCGCAAACAGCACAAAAACCGCCGCGTAAAGTCGCCCGAAAAATTTAGTAAATTTCGTATCAGGATACGGCTCCTCTTGCTCTTGCACGCCTTGTGAATTTAGCAAATCGCTCATCGTTCGCTCCTTTAATAAAATTTGCGTGTCAAAACCCGGCTTGCGCTAAATTTTAAAATTTTATGCCTTATTATCCGGTAAATTTCACAATAAGGACCTGTTTTGGAATTTTGCGGTCAAATTTGAAATAAAATTTATTAAATTTAACCAGCAAAGCTTTGTTTAAAAATAAAATCTCGCCGCTTCTAACGCGTAGCGATCTAGGCGGGGTTTGGGCGGTAGACCTGCTTGCGGTTGCTAGCCGAGGCAAAGTAAAAGGGCGCTTCGCAAGTATAGCCCCTTCCGCTCCGCCTCTTCCGAGCAAGAATTTAAGCCTTATCGGAAGCGACAAATAAAATTTAAACCCGTGCGTAGCGTAGCAATTTCTCGTATCGTCTTAGCCAGAAAGCCTCTAAAATAAAAGGCTCTTTCATTTAGCGTAGACTTGCAGCCAAGACCCAAAATTAATTGCCTAACAAAAAAGGCAGGTTGGCGTTGCTTGCTCGCAAAATAACCGCGGAATCCCGCTAGATCAAATTTAAAATTCCGAGTATTTCTGATAGTCGATCTGCGCGGAGTTTTTGTTGATCGTATCGACCGTAGCTTCGGCGATCGCAAGTTCCTCGTTGGTGGGGATTACGAGCGTTTTGATTTTACTATCCGCCGCGCTTAAATTTCTAATCGAGCCGGTATTTTTGGCGTTTTTTGTCGCATCGATTTCGATGCCGATATGAGCGAGTCTCTCGCAGACATTTTGCCTAAAATGCGGTGCATTCTCGCCGATACCGCCGGTAAAGATCAAAGCGTCCACGCGCCCAAGCACGGCGTAATACGCTCCGATCATCTTAACGACGCTGTAAACGAGCATCTCAAACGCAAGTTTCGCGCGCGGCTCGCCGCCCTCCATCTTTTCATAGACTTTTCGCAGATCGCTTGCGCCGCAGATACCCAGAAGCCCGCTTTTTTTGTTCATTATGGCGTCCATATCCTGCGCGTTGTAGCCCGCGACGCGCTCGATGTATGGGATGATTGCAGGATCGATCGAGCCGCATCTGGTGCCCATGATGATCCCCTCAAGCGGCGTTAGCCCCATTGAGGTGTCGATGCATTTGCCGTTTTCTATGGCGCTCACGCTCGAGCCGTTGCCAAGATGTAGCGTAATGGCGTTGAAGTTTTCGTATTTTTTACGCAAAAATTTCGCTCCCATCGTCGAGACGAACCAATGCGACGTGCCGTGCGCGCCGTAGCGACGAACCTTATATTTTTCGTAGAATTCATACGGCAGCGCGTACATATACGCATAAGGCGGGATGCTTTGATGAAAGATCGTATCGAAAACCGCGACATTTGGAATTTTAGGAGCGATCTTTAGGCAGGATTTGATGCCCGCTAAATTTGCGGGATTGTGTAGTGGTGCAAGCGGCGCAAGCTCGGCGATTTTAGCCATTACATCCTCATCTATGAGCGCAGGAGCGTCGAAATAATCCGCACCCTGAACGATGCGATGCCCGATACCGCCTACTTGAGTTAGATCTTTGATTACTCCGCTTTGTTTTAAAAGATCGATCGCGATCGCAATCGCGGTTTCGTGATTTGGAATTTGCTCGTTTTCAACCTTTATGCCTCGTCCATTGGCGCAATTGATACTTCCGCTTGCGTGCGTAGAGCCGATCTCCTCGATGAGCCCACTTGCGATGCAGGCGTGATTTAGCATATCGTGGAATTTAAATTTAACCGAGCTCGAGCCGGAATTTATGACTAGGATATCCATTAATTCCCTCCTGCTTGAATGGCGCTGATAAGTATCGTGTTTACGATATCGGCGACCTTGCAGCCGCGGCTTAGATCGTTTACCGGCTTTTTTAAGCCCTGTAAAATCGGTCCGATCGCCACGGCGCCTGCGGTGCGCTGCACGGCTTTGTAACAGATATTTCCGCAGTTAAGATCAGGGAAGATAAATACGTTCGCGCGCCCTGCGACCGCGGAGCCTGGCATCTTTTTCTTAGCGACCGCTGCATCGACTGCGGCATCGAATTGCAGCGGTCCGTCAATTAAAAGCGCCGGCGCCTTTTCGCGCGCTTTCTGCGTCGCAGTTTTTATGAATTCCACGCTTTCACCGCTACCACTATCGCCACTGGAGTAGCTCAGCATCGCCACACGCGGCTCAAGCCCGAACGCCTTTGCGGTCGCGGCGCTTGAGATCGCGATACCCGCCAGATATTCCGCGCTCGGGCTCGGCGCTACGGCGCAGTCGGCAAAAAGCAGAGCCTGCATATCCAGGCACATTATAAACGCGCCGCTAACGGTTGCGATGCCCGGTTTTGTCTTGATGATCTGAAGCGCGGGGCGGATCGTCTCTGCGGTAGTCGTGCCGGCACCGCTTACCATCGCATCGGCTAGCCCTTCATACACGAGCATCGTGCCGAAGTAGGTGCGATCACGCACTAAATCGCGCGCCTGCGCCTCGCTCATGCCCTTTGCCTTGCGAAGCTCATATAGATCGCGCGCAAATTTTTCTAAGCTCGCATCTGTCTGCGGATCTAAAATTTTAACGCCGCTTAGATCGAGCCCCAGCTCGCTCGCGCTTTTTTGCACTTCGTCTTGCCGCCCTAAAAGGATCAAATTTGCCGCGCCGCTTTGTTTTATAATCGCAGCCGCGCGCAGAATTCTCTCATCGTCGCTTTCTGGTAGCACGACGGTTTTAACGTTCGCGCGAGCCTTGGCGTAGAGCTTGCTTTCAAATTTCAACGGGGTTAGAATTTCACAGCGCGTGGAGTTTGCGGCGTCCGTGAAGTAGCTCTTGTCGGCAACGACTTTATCAAGCTCTATCGCGCCGCTTTGGCAAGCGGAATTTTCGTCGTGAAATTTTGCATCGCTTTCGCAAGCAGAATTTTTGCCGCAAAGCTCCGATTTTTTAGAATTTGCACCCTCTAGTGCAGATCTTAGCGCGGAAAATGAAATTTTATCCTCATATATGCTGGCAAAGCTTACCGCTTTTGCTGCAGCGATTGTGCGCTCGCCGATGCGCGCGGCAATTTCGTTAGGATAAAATCCGCAAACGGGGATATTTAGATCCTTTGCGATTTGTAAATTTAGCTCGCGCAGATCAGCTCCCGCTACGCCGCGAACCAGCACAAAATTACACTGCTCTAAAATTTGTGCGAAGCGCTCTATCGCCGCCTTTCGCACGCGCTCATCTTGCCCGTTTGCGAGCGCTTTTTCAAGTTCGCTCCTGCTAAAAAGGGCATTATCGCCAGCGATGCAAAGTTGCAAAACGTTGTGAAAGCTCATGGATAAAATTTTATCTAGTTTTTTTAGCTCGGATTGATAGGCGGCGGGTTCGTCGCATAGGAGCAAAATTCCGTTCATCGGTTGATCCTTTGAAATAAGATAGGCAATTGTAGCAAAATTTTGCTTGCGTGTTAATCAAAGATTTATCGTGAGGGTTTAGAATTTAGTAACTTTCAACAAAGGAGCGCACATGAAAAATTTAGTGATTTTGGCTCTTTTAGTGAGCCTCGCCGCGGCGAAAATCAACATAAACGAAGCTAGTCGCTACGAGCTGATGACGATCGGCGGACTTGATGCGGGTAGGGCGGATATGCTTATGCAATACCGCCAAAAGCGCGAAATTTCAAGTGCAGATGAGCTAAAGGGCATCAACGGCTTTGCAAGTTACGATACCGCCAAACTGCAGAAGAGCTTTGAAATATCGCCTAGAGCTAACGTGCAGCAGCCGGTGCAGCCTGATCGCGATATAGTCGTAGTCGAAAAGACCCGCACTCGCACGGTTTATGGAGGTTCTACTTACAGACGCGTGGAAAATTACGGAAACGGCATTACTATTACCGAAACCGGCACTTTGCCTCCGCCTCCCCCTCCGCGAGGATATGGTAGGCACGGCGGCATGATGCCGCCACCTCCTCCGCCTCCTGGCGGTATGCCACCACCTCCGGGAGGTATAAAACCACCTCCTCCGCCACCGCCACCTCCTCGCGATGATTATTCTCGCAGGAGAAGTTCTGGCGGTATGAGCGATAGCGAGATTGGCGGAAGCTCGCGCCGTAACATGCCGGTGCCTATGCATATGGGAACGATCCGCTCAAAAAGATCCAGTAGCGTCACAAGCTTCGGCAATTGCGATCCGCAAAGCGGCGACTGCGTTAGCGTCGGCGTGCAATAGGGTTTTTAAAATTTAATTTTACGCAGGCGGAATTTTAGAATTTTATAATCGAGATTCCGCCCGTCCTAAATTTACGGCTAAATTTTAAAATTTCGTAGCTATGGAATTTAAAATTCACGCGGGTATCGCTTCGCGCTACGATAAAATTTCAAAAAATTTTGTAAATTTAATCGAGCCTCGCGTGGTAAAATTTCAAGCCAAAATTTTACGTTAAAACTAATGCGCCGCGTTTGGTCGAAACAAATCTGCACTTTAAAATTTTAAATCCGAACATCCCGTCCGCTTTAAATTTATGGCTAAATTTTAAATTTGCCTTTTCTACTCTCGCTAAATTCCAAAATTTTGCCCCGTCTGCGCCGCTATTAAATTTGAAATTCGACCCGATTTAGCGCCTTAAATTCGTAAAATTTATATACAAAATAATATAATCACAAAATTATTCCAACGAAACAGGATGGGCGTATGAAAGAAATTAGCGGATCGCAGATGATCGTGGAGGCGTTGCGGCAGGAGGGGGTCGAGGTTGTTTTCGGCTACCCGGGCGGCGCAGCGCTGAACATATACGATGAAATTTACAAACAAAAATACTTCAGACACATTTTGGTGCGCCATGAGCAGGCTGCTGCGATGGCTGCGGACGGATACGCGCGCGCTAGCGGCAAGGTAGGCGTGGCAGTCGTTACAAGCGGACCAGGCTTTACGAACGCGCTTACGGGGCTTGCTACGGCGTATAGCGACAGCATCCCGATCGTGCTTATCAGCGGGCAGGTGGCGACCTCGCTTATCGGTACCGATGCCTTTCAAGAGATCGATGCGATCGGAATTTCACGCCCTTGCGTCAAGCACAACTATCTAGTTAAAACGATCGAAGAGCTGCCTAGAATTTTAAAAGAAGCCTTTTACATCGCTCGCAGCGGCAGACCGGGGCCCGTGCATGTCGATGTGCCGAAGGACGTGACGGCGAAGCTAGGCGTTTTTGAATATCCTAGTGAAATCAAGATGCAGACTTATAAGCCGAATTATAAAGGCAACGCTAAACAGATCAAAAAAGCCGTTGAGTTAATCGCAAACTGCAAAAAGCCTATCCTCTACATCGGCGGCGGCGTCATCAGCGCGGGTGCAAGCGAGCTGGTGCGCGAGCTTAGCGAGTTTGCGCAGATCCCGGTCGTGCAAACCCTTATGGCGCTGGGAGCCGTGCGAAGCGACGATAAATTAAATTTAGGTATGGTCGGAATGCACGGCAGCTATGCCGCAAATATGGCGCTTAGCGAGTCTGATCTGATAATCTGCTTGGGCGCGAGATTTGACGATCGCGTCACGGGCAAGCTTAGCGAATTCGGCAAAAACGCAAAGATCATCCACGTCGATATCGATCCTAGCTCGATCTCAAAGATCATAAACGCGGATTATCCGATCGTGGGCGATGTGAAATCGGTGTTAGAGGAGATGCTGCCGCGCATTAAAAGCGAGGTCAGCCCTAAAAATTTCGAGCAGTGGCGCGAGCTCATCCGCAAATACGATGAAATTCACCCACTTAAATTTAACGACAGCGATGAAATTTTAAAGCCGCAGTGGGTTATACAAAGTACCGCAAAAATCGCTGGCGAGGATGCTATCATCGCTACGGACGTGGGGCAGCATCAGATGTGGGTCGCGCAGTTTTATCCGTTTTGCAAGCCGCGCACTCTGCTAAGCAGCGGCGGGCAGGGTACGATGGGATACGGCCTGCCCGCGGCATTGGGCGCGAAGGCTTATGCGGGAGACAGACCGGTTATAAATTTCAGCGGCGACGGCTCGATTTTGATGAATATCCAAGAGCTGATGACTGCGAGCGCGAGCGGTCTAAACGTCGTAAATATTGTATTAAACAACAATTTCTTAGGCATGGTGCGGCAGTGGCAGAGCCTATTTTACGGGCAGCGTTTCTCATCGACCGATCTTAGCTCGCAACCTGATTTTGTAAAGCTTGTCGAGGGCTTCGGCGGCGTAGGCTTTAGCGTTAGCACAAAAGCGGAATTTGAAGACGCGCTGAAGCAGGCTCTTGCGAGTAAGAAAGTAAGCGTCATTGAGGCTAAGATCGATCGCTTCGAAAACGTCTGGCCGATGGTGCCTGCAGGCGGCGCGCTTTATAATATGATTTTTGAGCAGGAGTCTTAGGATGAATAGCATAAGAAGAGTAATCTCGGTCGTCGTTACCGATGAGCACGGCGTTTTGTCGCGGATCTCGGGGCTTTTTGCGGGGCGCGGCTATAATATCGATAGCCTCACCGTTGCGCCGATCCCAAACACCGGCCTATCGCGCCTTAGCATCGTCACTTCGGGCGACGAGCGCGTCATAGAGCAGATCACTAAGCAGCTTCATAAGCTGATCCCCGTCTACAAGGTCATCGATGATGCAAAATTCGTCGAAAAGGAGATGGTTTTGGTAAAGATCGCGCTGGGTGAAAATTTAGCGGGGCTTGATGCTGTTTTAAAAGCCTACAACGGCAGCATTGCAAATAGCGACGACAGCGAGATCGTCATCATGGCGTGCGACGACGCAGACCGCATTGACGGATTTTTAAAGACGATAAAAAAATACAATCCGATCGACGTCGTCCGCGGCGGCAGCGTCGCGCTGGATATGTAAGCGGCGATAAAATTTAATCAAAGGAGCGCAAATGAAATTATCCAAAATTGCCGAAATTTTAAATATAGAGCTTGGCGGAGCGGACGCGGAGATCACTGCGATAAATTCGCTTCAAAACGCAAGGCAAAGCGAGCTGAGCTACTGCGATAGCGACAAAAACGAGAAATTTTTATCCGCCACCAAAGCAGCCGCCGTGCTGGTAAAAATCGGCACCGTAGCCCCAAGCGGCGTGCGAGCGTTGGAGTGCGAAAATCCGCATCTAGCCTTTGCGATCTTAAGCGCACATTTTGCTAAGCCGCTCATTCGTAGCGGCGCGCCCGCAAAGATTGCCACCAGTGCGCAGATCGGGCAGGGCGTGCATATCGGCGTAAATTCCACGATCGGCGAGAATTGCGTCATCTTAAGCGGCGCGTATATCGGCGATGACGTGCATATCGGAAGCGGCTGCGTGATCCACGCAAACGCCGTCATCTACAACGACGCGATCATCGGCGAGCGCTGCGTGATCCACGCAAACGCCGTCATCGGAAGCGACGGCTTCGGCTACGCGCACACCAAAACGGGCGAGCACGTTAAAATTTATCACAACGGCAACGTCGTGCTGCAAGACGAGGTCGAGATCGGCGCGTGCACGACGATCGACCGCGCGGTGTTCGGCTCTACGATCGTTAAGCGGGGCAGCAAGATCGACAATCTCGTTCAGATCGGGCACAACTGCGAGCTTGGGCAAAACTGCCTCATCGTCTCTCAGGTGGGGCTTGCGGGCTCGACGACGCTCGGACGCAACGTCGTGATGGGCGGACAGAGCGGCAGCGGCGGGCACGTAAGCGTGGGCGATTTCACTCAGATCGCGGCGCGCGGTGGCATAAGTAAGGATCTGGCGGGCGGCAAAAACTACGCAGGGCATCCTATAATGGAGCTTAGCGAGTGGTTCAAGCTACAGGCTAAGATCGTTAGATTTTTTAGAGATAAAAAGCACTAACCGTTTTGCCTTGGTTGACTTGCTTTAGTCGGTTCGGTTGATCGGCTTGATTTGATCGTTTTGATCGTTCGCTCTGATAGACTCCTCTAGCTAGCCTAGCAGGCTCGCGTCGTTTTAATGAAGTTTGAAGGCAGTTGGTGATTGTGGAGTGGTTTGCGTTGCCGTTTGGGTTTTGGCGTATTTTGTAATCGCTGCGGCGGTAAATTTTGCCCTTTTATCGGCACAATTCTGTCCGCGCTATTTTTCATCGTGCGCTTGCTTTGTGGGCGCGGTAGAATTTACTCTGCTAGTTTGGGTCGCATTGCTCGCAGTCATTGCGGCCAAGCTTTACGAGCGCTTTAAATCAGCGCAAATTTAATGAAAGGAAAAACTATGATAGAGATGTTTTTATGCTCCTATTTTGCGGGTGCGGCGACGCTTTTTGAGGACTATGCCGGGCAAAATATCCGCGCTAAAGAGGTGCTTTTTATCCCGACCGCCGCAAACGTAGAGGAATACCGAGACTACGTGGACGAGGCGAAAGAGGCGTTTGCCAAAATGGGCTTTGAGGTTCAAATTTTAGACGTTTCCAAGGCAAGCGAGGCCGAAGCCAAGGCAAAGATCGGCGCAGCGCAGGTGCTTTACGTAAGCGGCGGCAACACCTTTTATCTTTTGCGCGAGCTTAAAAAGAAAGGTCTTACAGACCTCATCGCAAATCGCGTCCGAAGCGGCGAGCTCGTATACGTGGGCGAGTCGGCGGGCGCGATGATCGCAGCTCCCAGCGTGGAGTACGCGAGCGTGATGGACGATGCGGGCGACTACGGAGCGGCGGTGCAAACGGGGCTTGATCTGGTGAAATTTTACCCCGTGCCGCACTACGGCGAGGAGCCGTTCGTGCAAAGCGCGGCTGAAATTTTAAAAATTTACGGCAGTAAGCTAAATTTGACGCCGATAAATAACGCCGAGGCGATTGCGGTGCACGGCGATAAATTTGAAATTTTAGGGCGGTAAACTACAGCGTAAAAGTAAAATTTAGTAATTAAACGCTTCATAAAATTTACGCTTATATTTTCGCATAGGGCTGCGAAGTGAAATTTTAACTTAGGTGTGCGAGTCGCTAACGAATAAATTTAATCAAAAGGATCAAAATGAAAATATTACTTATCAACGGCGGAGCACCGTTTAACGGCAATGGCGGCAAGCTAAGCAAAACCTTGCACGAGCTAGCAAAAAGGACGCTAGAGTCCCTAGGACACGAAACGCGCGAAACTACGATACATGAGGGCTACGACTTAGAGGGCGAGGTGGAGAAATTTCTATGGATGGACTCCGTGATCTGGCAGATGCCCGCGTGGTGGATGGGCGAGCCTTGGCTAGTCAAAAAGTACGTTGACGAGGTGTTTATGGGCGGCATAGGCAAGATAGTGGCAAACGACGGGCGACACAGCGCAAATCCAA
>ERZ773054.507-NODE-507-length-30179-cov-25.195094_pt1 | contig 30179 bp, 34 predicted proteins | sample MGYA00580630_ERZ773054 | MGnify/ENA primary metagenome ERZ773054 (study PRJEB29015, sample SAMEA2737994) | human oral metagenome | biome: human oral; feature: human-associated habitat; material: dental | place: China | collected 2115 ... | reverse complement strand
ACCAGCGCGTCGGCGCAGTGGGCGTTGACCATGTATTCGATGGAGTCGGCAATCAAATCGCGGCTGGGCAGGGAGTACAACATGCCGCTGTGTCCCATGGCGATGCCGTCGTCGATGGCGATGGTGTTGAATTCTTTGGCGATTGCGCCGGCTTTTTCAATTTCTCGGGCAACCAGTTGGCCCATGTTGTGCAGGTGGACATGGCCGGGCACGAATTGGGTGAACGAGTTGGCAACGGCGATGATGGGCTTGCCGAAGTCAGTTTCCATCACGCCGGTGGCGCGCCACAATGCGCGTGCACCCGCCATATTGCGGCCGTGGGTGGAGGTTTTGGAGCGGTAGTCTGGCATTTTTGTATTCCTTTGATTGGCTGGTGTTTGGAGAAGGCCGTCTGAAAAGGTCTCGGTTGGTACAACCTCGGTTTCAGACGGCCTTTGCGGTCGGTATTTTATATGAAATGCAGCATGATAAGAAATGCTGCGGGACGGGGAAAGAGGCCGTCTGAAAAATCCTGCGGCGGTTCGGAGGCGGGTTTTCAGACGGCCTCGATTGGCGGATGGGTTTATTCGTCCGATTCTGCCAATTTGTCCAATTCGTCCATACGCGGCTCGACGAGGCGTTTGCCCTCATCTTGCAATTCTTGCGATGCGGGGTTGCCGTGGGCATCCAAGATGCTTTGCTTGTCTGTTGCTTTATCGTAGCGGGCGGTGTACATCAGACTGCCGTCCGGGCGGTAAAACTTCGATTCGATACCGGTGTTTGCCTGGTATGTGAGGTTGTGGAGCAGCTTGCCGTTTTCTCCGTAGATGGCGCGGTTGGCACTTCTTTGGGTACCGTAGGTATGGCTGATCAGACGGTCTTTGAGGTCGTATTCCCATTCTTCGACGATGCGGCCGTTTTCATAGAGGCCTATGCTTTTCAGACGGCCTTTACGGCTGTATACGGCCATTTTGCCGTTCAGCCCGATTTCGGGCGGGGTGGTCAGCTTCAATTTTTGATCGTCGGGAATGATGACGGGGGAAATTTGGCGCATTCCGTTGTCTTGATAAAAGTCTTGGATAACGGCGCGGCCTTCGGCAGTACGGCCCAGCAGCATGCGGTAGTAGCCGCCTTTTGCAGGCTTGGCACTCTCTCGGTGTTCGGCATCGTAGTAGGCGACAATCTGTTTTTCGGGATTGGCAATTTGGCCGACGATGGTGTTGTCGCTTTCAAATTTGGCAATCGTAAACAGGTCGGTTTGCGGTTTCGGGACGATGCTGCCGCAGGCACTTAAGAGGAAGGCGGCGGCTAAGGCGGGAAGCAGGATTTTGATGTTCATGTTCGGCCTCTTTGTCGGTAGGGCAAGTTGCAGACCGTCTGAAAACGGGGATGCGGCGTTGGTTTGGCAAAACGGTGTTTTCAGACGGCCTCGTTTGGGTTTTAAAGTGCGGCGACGACTGCGCTGCCCATTTCGGAGCAGGAGACGAGTTTGCCTCCGTCCTGCATGATGTCGGCGGTACGAAGGCCTTGTTCCAACACTTTTTGCACGGCGTTTTCGACTTGTTGGGCGCGGGCTTCGTCGTTCAGGCTGTAGCGCAGCAGCATGGCCAGCGAGAGGATGGTGGCCAGCGGGTTGGCTTTGTCTTGTCCGGCGATGTCGGGTGCGGAGCCGTGCGACGGTTCGTACAGGCCTTTGCCGCTTTCGTTCAGGGAGGCGGAGGGCAGCATGCCGATGGAGCCGGTGAGCATGGAGGCTTGGTCGCTTAGAATGTCGCCGAAGATGTTGCCGGTGGCAATCACGTCAAACTGTTTGGGCGCGCGCACGAGCTGCATGGCGGCGTTGTCCACATACATGTGGGAGAGTTCGACATCGGGATAATCTTTGGAAACTTCGTTGAAGATTTCTTTCCACAGTTCGGTGGTTTCCAGTACGTTGGCCTTATCGACGGAACAGAGTTTTTTGTTGCGCTTTTGTGCCGCTTCGAAGGCGATTTTGGCAATGCGGCGGATTTCGGACTCGCTGTATTTCATGGTGTTGTAGCCTTCGCGCTCGCCGTTTTCCAGCGTGCGGATGCCGCGCGGCTCGCCGAAGTAGATGTCGCCGGTGAGTTCGCGCACGATGAGGATGTCCAGACCGGCCACGACTTCCGGTTTTAATGTGGAGGCGTCGGCAAGCTCTTTGTATAAAACGGCGGGGCGCAGGTTGGCAAACAGGCCCAGGTCTTTGCGGATGGCCAAGAGGCCGCGTTCGGGGCGCAGCGGGCGTTCGAGTGTGTCGTATTGCGACCCGCCGACCGCGCCGAGCAGCACGGCGTCGGCGGCACGGCACAGGTTTTGCGTAAATTCGGGATAGGGGTGGCCGTATTGGTCGTAGGCCGCACCGCCCAAGGGGGCGTATTCGTAACGTGCGTCCAGGCCGTCTGAAATCAGTTTGTCGAGTACGCGCACGGCTTGGGCGGTAATTTCGGGGCCGATGCCGTCTCCGGGCAGGATGGCGATTTGTTTGGTCATTTCGGGTTTCCTTGTTTGGTTGGGGGAGTTTCCGACGGCAGGCCGTCTGAAATGCGGATTATAACGGAAGGCCGTCTGAAAATTTTCCTTTCAGACGGCCTTTTGCCATTCAATGGCTTTGGAAAATGCTGATGCTGCCTTTGTGATACTGATACAGGATGTCGGATACGGTATAAGCCGATTCGCCATATGCCTGCCGTGTCAAATCGGCCAGCGCGTACAGGCTCTCTTCATCGGCGGGGTTGCACAGCAAAAGCGCGTCGCGGGCGGGAACGGAGAGGACGGGGTTAGCGGCCAAAACGTCATCGTCATGAAGGATTTCGTCCAGCAGCAGCACCAGCGCGGTATCGTAAAAGCCGTCCAAGCGGATTTGGCACAGGCTGTGCCCTTCGGCGCGGTCGGTTTCGACACCGTCCTGCCTGATCAGGCGGCGGATATTGTCCAAGGCGGTTTCGCGCAGTTTGGCACGGTCGGACAAGCCCAATTTGTCGGCGTCGGCCTGCGTCATCGAGCGCATGGCGGTACTCAAATCCAACACATATACCAGCAGGATGTCGCCGGCCAGCGGTTCGCAAAGCGGCAATTCTTCGGTTGACGGGCCGTTTAATTCCCGCATTTCGTCCAACCAAGACGCATTTTTCAGCGTGATGCGGATTTGCCCGCTTTCAATGGCGGCAGACTCCTGTATTGTTGATGCCATTTGCCGCATAACGGTCAGATGGGCGGCCAGCAGCCCGTCCAAGCCGTCGGGGTCTTGGCTGTATTGCGCGTAGGCGTTGGCGACGTACAGCCTGCCCGATTCGGCCTCTCCTTGGGCGGTAATCGCGATATAGGTGTCGCGCAGCGTGTCCGCCCACTCGATGACTGCCGACACGCCCGGTTCGCGGTTTGCCGCATCGGCGAAATATTGGCAGAAGTCGCGCCAATCCATGAGTTTGGGCTTGCCGCCGAACAGTTTTTTCCAAAATGACATCTCAGGCTCCTTATTCTGCAACACGGATTTTAAAGGCGGCTTTGCGTATGGTTTTTTCTCCGCCCACCAGCGGGGCATGCGCGTCGTTGGGAAAGAAGAGGGCGAACTCGCCCGGTTGGAGCGTGAGCCAGGTTTCCGGTTCGCAGTCGAAAAATTCGATGTCGCGCTTTTCGTCGTAGCCCAAACCGTTTTTCAGACGGCCTCTGTCTATCCAGCCGTAGGTTTCTTCCCCGCTGATGGGGACTTGGATGTCGATGTGTTTCAAATGCGCTTCGGGCTTGGCTTTGGCTTTGCCCCTCATCGGTTCGCTGCCGACAAAAAGGCGGATATTCGGGTTTGCGCACGGCACTTGTCCGTCGGGCAGGGCGGCGAAATCCAGCGTTTGCAACAGGCGGACGGCGTCGGCGAAGTCTGGGTGCAGCGCGGCGTAGCGTGCGGCGTTGGTGATGGTGTCGGTAATCATGTTTTGAAGGATGGGACGAAAAAAGGTCGTCTGAAAATTAAACCTCAGGGTGTAGCGAAGCCAATACGTTCTTCAAGATGCCTTGCCGGAAGACAAATAAGACTTCAGTATAGGCGGCACCATCTCCGATGACGGTCGTTAAGAAAAGGGTATCGTCTTTAGCGCGGTAGTAACAGTGGCTCAGTTGTGTATTATCGCCTGCCTTTTCAAAATATGGGTTGAACAGGTGGTCATATTGGGCTCGGGGAGCGATTTGTGTTTTACCGTTGCGGAAAAAGGCAATTTCACGATAGTGGCTGAATGGAATTGTACCGTCAGTGCCGAACATTTCTTTTCCGCGATAATGGGAAAGTCCGTATTGATCGTGTGTAAACAGATGTTTTTCTTTCTTATAGTTGAAACGTTCCGATTTAATGCGCACGCCCATGCCGTTTTTTTGACAGGTAAAACCGTCGGCAGTAGCCGTAACGGGGATGCTTTCATAATGCGACAACGGAATCAGTCGCGAAGTATGCACCCAACCATCCAGGCTTTTTTTACCGCGCAAATCGTAGGTCATCTGCCAACCGTGTTCTAAATGAAGCTTTCCGTCCATCTCGGGGGTATAAACATGGGTACCGTTTGGAATTTTGGTCAGGATTCGGCTTTGGGCGTTCGGTTTTTCGCGTAAGTTGCTGTATCCGTCAGGATCTTGAATTTCTGAGAATTCCGCATGTGCGGCGAGGCTGATAAAAAGTATAGGGAGTAGGATAATTTTTTTCATGGTGGTTGTGAGTGAATGGTTTTATATATCTCAGGTTATATTTCCCGCCAAATTTGGCTTTGATAAAAAAGTCGTCTGAAAAAGCATTCCTTATCTCGCATCCGGCGGAACGACGCTGCTTCATCCAAAACCAATCATATTAGTTGTCAATGCCGTTATAGTACAAAACCTGATTCGGCAGGATAATCATCGTGCTCAGAATCAATCAGGCCTCCGTAAAAGTGCAGGCTGCTTTTTGGCAATGGAAAAGCAGCCTGCACATTATTTTCAATCGATAGCGCGGTATTCGCCCGTCCATTCGCTATCGGGTGCGGCGGCATCGGTTTTCATTTTGCCGTTGCGCAGGTCGACTTCATAACTGAACAGACGCGGAGCGATTCTGGAGTTGCCACCGCATTGGGCATTGTGTTTTTCGCGCACGTCTACCCTGTAGCCGTTTCTGGTTTTCTCGGCCATAAACATCAGGCATTCGGGTTTCAGTGTTGTGAGTTTGTGCCTTTCAACCGATTGGATGACTTGGGATACGGCTTGGTCTGCAGCCTTTATCACCCGGGCGGCGGCTGGCAGGGCGGCAAATGCAAAAAAGAAGGTTAGGATGGTGGAAATGTTTTTCATCAATTCATCTCAATTCAACCTGTATCGGTACGATACAAAACCGTTACTGCTACCGACAAAACAGACAAGATGCTCAGTGTTGCCAGCTTGGACGGCAATTCGGACAACAGAGTTTGGCGTTCGAATATCATTAGGATTGCGATATACATGACCATTCCTGCCGCCGTCGGCAACGCAACCCATATTTTGGACTGCCGCTTTCGGGACAGGTTCAACAGTTGCAGCCACACGGACATTGCGCCTACCGCCACCCATTCACGGGGAGAAATGTCGCCGTCGCGCAGCAATTGGGCGAAAGCCATACTTAGGAAAAACAGTACGAAACAAAAGGCCTGTTTACAAAAGTTTTTCCACATCATGCCTACCCCACGTATCTGCCGGTTTCAGCCGTTAAACAGCCAAGGTTGGCTTTGGCGGCGTTTTTCTTCGAAATCGCGGATTTCGTCGGCATGTTGCAGGGTTAAGCCGATTTCATCCAAGCCGTTTAAGAGGCAGTGTTTGCGGTGTTCGGTGATGTCGAACGTAAAAGTTTCGCCGCTCGGGGTGGTCAGGGTTTGCTCGGCAAGGTCGATGGAGAGCTGATAGCCTTCGTTGGCTTCGACTTCTTTGAAAAGCTGGTCAACCTGTTCTTCGGTCAGCACAATCGGCAGGAGGCCGTTTTTGTAGCAGTTGTTGAAGAAGATGTCGGCGAAGCTGGGGGCGATGACGGCACGGAAACCGTAGTCGTCCAATGCCCAAGGGGCGTGTTCGCGGCTTGAACCGCAGCCGAAGTTTTTGCGCGTGAGCAGGATTTGCGCGCCTTGGTAACGCGGCTGGTTCAGCGAAAAATCGGGATTGAGCGGACGCTTGCTGTTGTCCATGCCCGGTTCGCCGTGGTCGAGATAACGCCATTCGTCAAAGCAGTTCACTCCGAAGCCGCTACGTTTGATGGATTTGAGGAATTGTTTGGGAATAATCGCATCAGTATCCACATTAACACGGTCGAGCGGCGCGACAATGGCGGTGAGTCGGTTAAAGGCTTTCATGGGAATCGTGCTTTGCCATCGGCGTTATCGTTGGTTGGAATATTGGACTTTTTCCCAAGATGTGGCATCGCTGCTGATGTGCGCGCGGGTGTCGGCGCAAGCAGCCAAAATTAAAGCGGCAACGGCAAAAATGATGGTTTTTTTCATATTAATTTCCTTATATTTCAAAATATTAAAAGTGCAGGCTGCTTTTGGATAGCCCACAGTAAAATGCCCCGCGCAAACGGGACATTCTACATTCGCATCACAAATAATTAGTGGCTCATTTTTTGTTGCACGTTTTCAGCACCGCTGCTCACAGCACCGCCCAGCGCGCTTACATCACGGCCTGCACCAGAAATGGTGTTGCATGCAGACAAAGCCATCAGAGAAACAATAGCCAACAAAGTCAATTTTTTCATTTTGAGCTCCTTAAAAAAATATAAAGAATATGCAGAAACTGCGTGCCTATCATAAAGGCTGGCCGTAAAAAAGACAAGTTTATTTTGGGTGCAGGCTGCTTTTTGGGTTTTCCGGTGGCAAAAAAGCAGCCTGCACACCGTTTATCCGTGTATTGCAGGCTGCTTTGCCGGTTTACGCGCCTTCTTTTTTACTCAACGTCAGCCCCGTGAAGCCGAACAGCAGCGTGAGCAGCAGGCTTAGATAGCAGAAGAAGGCATAAGGCAGGTATTGCCAAACGGGCACGCCAAGCGCATGGCTGATGAACACGCCGCACACGCTCCACGGCACAAGCGGATTGATGACCGTGCCCGCGTCTTCCAGCGTGCGAGAAAGATTGCGCGAATGCAGGCCGAGCTTGTCGTACACAGGCTTAAAGGTTTCGCCGGACAGCAAAATACTCAAATATTGTTCGCCAATCAGAAAATTCACACCCACCGATGTGGCGGCAACGCTGAAGGTGGCACGTCCGGCGGTGGTCAGGAACGCACGGATGGCGGAAAGCAGCGACGGAATCACGCCGAGCGTAAACAGCAGCCCGCCCAAACTCATGCCGAGAATCACGATGGTTTGCGTGAAGAACATGCTTTCCAAACCGCCGCGTGAAATGAGTTTGGCAATGTCTTGGAAGGTGTCGCCCTCCAGTTTGTAACCGCCGTAAAACCATGCGCCGAGCTGCTTCAAATCGGGCGTGCTGTGCAGATAAGTGACGGCAAGCGCGGCAATGATGGTAAACAACATGGCGACGACGGCATTGATGCGCAGCAATGCCAGCACCACCAACAGCGCAAACGGAATCAATGAATAAGCGTGTACCAAGCCCGTCGCTTCCAGCTGGCTGCGGAAGGATTCGACGCTGTTCAAATCATGTGCGGCCACATTGGGCAACAGCCACAGCATCAATGCCGCGCTGATGAGCCACGCGGGAATGGTGGTGTACATCATGTTTTTGATGTGTTCGAACAAATCAATGCCGACGATGGAAGCCGAAATGCCCGTCGTATCGGAGAGCGGGGACATTTTGTCGCCGAAGAACGCGCCGGACACAATCGCCCCCGCCGTCATCGCCAAATCGGCATGAAACGCCGCCGCCATGCCCATAAAGGCAACGCCGACGGTGGCGCAAGTGGTCAAACTGCTGCCGATGGACACGCCGATGACGGAACACAGCGCGAAAGCAGAAAAATAAAAACAAGTGGGGGAAATCAACCCGAAACCGTAATACATCAGCGTCGGAATCGCACCACTCATCATCAGCGCGCTCACCATCAGCCCGATAAAGAAAAACAGGTAAATCGCGCCCATGCCCTGCCCCACCGCGCCGACCATGCCTTTTTGCATGTCGTTGTATTTCAGCCCGCGCGCAAGGCCGTAAAGGATGAGTACGGTAATGGCGGCAATGATGGACATGTGCGGCAGCCATTCCAGCGAGATGATGGTGTAGCCCATGGCGCCGATGAGCGCGATGACGACGGCAAGCGCTTCCGCACGCGGCATTTCGAGCAGTGATTTGAATGCAAACATATTGCTTTGCCTTATTCGGTATGGAATTTAACGGATTTTAACACAAAGCCGGCCGGAACGCGCGGTTTCGGCAAAAAGCAGCCTGCACTTTGTTTTTCGATGGTGCAGGCTGCTTTTCCGCCAAAACAATATCCACAGTAACCGTTTTTATTTTCAGCCACATTGCTTAGTACATTCAATATATACCGGTTGATAAAGACATCAAACAGACACGCTATCCTTCATGTGAGATGGGTGAAAGGCAATTTTTGCTACTTGTACTTATGCTGCGTCACGCTATATCCCTGGTCATAACAATAACTGACTCGGGTGGTACAGGAAGATGGCCGACGCAATAACAACTCGATGGCGAGAATAGTGATAAACATGCCTGCAATTATAGTCTGCAGGCTGCCCAACATAGGGATATTCACACGCACGACGTGTTTGGCGGCATTGGCCGCCACCAAGCCTTTATAGGCCGCGTCCACATCGCCCAGCCGCCAATGCAGCCGGATGCCGAATTTGAGCTCGGTCAGCGCGTTGCCCATCGCCTGCAGCCGCGGACGGCCCTGCAGCACCTCGTGCTTGGCAAACTGTGCCTCGTGGGTCTCCTCCAAATCGGTAAAGCTGTTGAGCAGCTCAAATGGCACATCGCCCAGTTGTGCGAACATAATCCAATCCTTTCAAATTTTCCCGACGTCGGGCATTTTGCGCGGTCAATACGCCCGGCGTGCCCGGTCCGCCATCAGGCGCTCAAACAGTTGCTCAAACTCGCGCAGTCCCGTCTGCAACGCCGTTTCAATTTGCGCCGGATTGCCGCCCGGTGCGTTGATGGTCGGGTTAAAATGCACCGTGATTGCTCCGCCGCCCTGTGCCGCCGCCGCTTCCTGCCGCGCCTGCTGCAGGCTGCCTGCGTGTGCCGCCAGCCGTGCCGACACTTGGCTGCGCAAACCGCCCATGCGCTCGGCAAACCGCTGTTTCATGCTGCCCGCCAGTTGGGCAATCCGCCCGACGGGGCGCGCCGCACCGCCGTTGACGCCGATGGCCAAGCCCTCCGCGATAAAGCCGCCGTAGCGCTTAAACACGCGGCTGGGCGAGTGGATGTCCATCGATTTTGCGCCGGTAAACGCCGATTTGATGCGTGCGCCCAAGCCCTGCACCGCTGCCACCGCCGCGCCGATTTTGGCGCGGATGCCGTTGACCAGTCCGTCGATTATCATGCTGCCGAAGGCCGCAAACCTGCCCGCCAAACCGCTGAAAAAGCCCGCCACGGCGGCAAAAGCCGCCTGAAACGCGGACACGGGGTTAAACGACCGGATGAGCGACAAAATGGCACTGATGGCGCTGCTAAACAGGCTTTGCACCGTTGCCCACATGTTGGCAAAAAAAATTCGCCACCGCCGAAGCCACCGTACTGACGATACTGCACAAATCCTGCCACAGCAGTTTTGCGCCGCCCACCACGCCGTCCCAGCGTGCGTAGAGCATATATGCCGCCGTCGCCATCAGCGTCAGTGCAATACCAAGCGGAGTGGCGAGCAGGAAGCGGCCGAGCGCCATAAACGCCTTGCCGACCATCGGCAAAAAGCCGACCAACATACGCCCGGCGTTGACGACCCAGCCGAATGCGGTCCCAATGAAGCGCAGGCTGCCGGAAAGCATGCTAATCAATACCCGGGCATGACGGGCGCTAAGGCCGAACATGCGCAATGCGGCCACGGCACGGCCGATTTGGAACAGCCGGAATGCCGCCACAACGCGCCAAATCGCGCCGCGAAGCCCTAAAAACACACTGCCAAGTTGCAACGCGCCGGTCGTCAAAAAACTGAAGAGATAGCGCACCACAAAGCTGCCGGCCTTAAACCCTACCAGTGCGGCAATGAGCTTATACACATTCCGGACCAGTTCCGGGTGTGCCTCGCTCAAACGGATAAAGTAATCCACCCACGGTTTTAATCCCGCGACCAGCGAATTGACCGCCGGCAGCATCACCGAACCGATACTGATGGCAAGGTGCATCAGCTGGTTTTTTAATAGTTGCACGTTATTGGCCGTGGTGGCAGAACGTGCCGCAAACTCCTTATCCATACTGCCAGCGAACAACGGCTTGCCGTCCCTGCCGGTCTCTTTTAGTGCGCGGATGGATTTTTCGTAGGCTTCGATATTGCCCGCCAGCACCGCCACATCGTCGGCATATTCCAGCCCGAACAAATCCACCAACGCACCCATCTGGTCGGCTTTCGGCAGCTTGTTCAGCTGCTTCAAAAAGTCCACCAACGCCTGCTCGCCGTTTTTGGCGATATTGGCTTTCAGCTCTTGGGCGGAAATCCCCATATTTTTGAGCGTCCGCTGGAATTTGCTACCCTGCCGGTCTGCCGTGGACAACTTGGTCAGCATGCCGTTAATCGCCGTGCCGGCAATTTCAGGGGTTTTGCCCAGCGAAATAAACGCATTGGCCAGCGATGCGGTTTGCAGCTCGGTCAGCCCGAACTGCTTTGCCACGCCGCCCACGCGCCCCAACGTATTTACTAGGTCGGATGCTTTGGCCGGGCTGCTGTTGGACAAATGGTTGATGGCATCGCCCAACCTGCCGATTTGGGCAATCGGGATTTTGTACACGTTCGCCAGCTTGGCCATGCTGTCGCCCGCTTGGTCGGCCGCCATGTCGAAGGCCACCGACATCTTGGCAACGGTTTCGGTAAAGCCTGCAATATCTTTGCGCGCGATACCGAGCTGGCCGCCAGAAGCGGCAATCTGCGCCAACTCCCTGCCGGCCATCGGAATGCGGTGCGTCATCTGCAGCAGGTCGTCGCCCATCTGCTTAAACTGCTGCGGTGTGTCAAAATCCACCACCTTGCGGACTTCGGCCATACTGGTTTCAAAGTCCATCGCCACCTTAATCGGCATAACGACCGTGCCGACGGCCGCAACAACCCCCATGACCTCGCTGCGCATTTTTTCGCGGCTGCCGCGTTCCAGCTCCAACCGCGTTTGGATGGCCTGCATCCGCGTATATCGGCGGTTCAGCGAGGTAACGGAGCGGCCGATGGCGGCTTGTTGCTGTTGCAGCCGCACCAAATCCGCACTCCCCGAACGCGAAGCTTGCCGGATGCTCCTGCCCAGCACGTCATATTGCCGTTGCAGTTGGGCAACACTCCTTTTCAATTCGCGGGTGCCGCCGAGAACACTGCGGATAGCCGCTGTTGCGCCGCCAACGGCCGCGCCGACCTTGATGGCTATTGATAATTCTGCGGACATTGGTTATTATCTCTTTTGAAATACATATTTTTTAAAACGGAGAAGCATCATGTTGGCTTTATTGGGCATTGGAGGATTCGCTTTTGGCGCGCTCTGCCTGCTGGCCGTTGCGGCAGGGCTTGTGTACGGCATTTATTTGGCATTTGCACCGGAATAAATCATTACTCGGCTCGTTTTTCGGCATATCTTTGCCAAAGCCTTAACCCCCTTTCCGATAACCCGCCTTTACTTGGCGGGTTATTTCATTCAGCCAGTCGTCGAACTCGTCCAGCGGCAGCTCGTCAATCGCCTGCGCCGTCCAGCCGAACCACCACGCCATATCGGCAATGGCGGCGCGGAAGTCTTTTTCAAACGCCTGCCGGTTCGTCGCCGTCGGCTTCGTCGTCGCCGCGAAAGGTGGCTTGGATGGCCTCCAAGTCTTTAAGGTCCAGCATATCCAAATCTTCGGGGACTAATCCCGTTACGCGCGATACCAGCATCAAACCCTGCTCGGCTTCGCCTGTGATGTGCAGCACGGCGCGCAAATCGCCCACGCGCGGACGGCGCACGGCCACCTTGTCCAATGTCTGACCCGTGGCCAGGCGCACCGGATAGCGCAATTCGACCACGGTTTCGCCGGTCAGGTTTTGTGTGACTTGTTTGGCTTGATTGCTCATAGGTAAATCCTTATAAAGATTGATAAAACATATGCGCTCATGCGCTCGGATAAAGCCGTAGTTTAAGTGCAGGCTGCCTGCAACGCTTTTAACGCGCGTTAAAAAACCGCCCCGAAATTCCGTTGGTTGGAATCCGGGGCGGTTGGTTTGTCTGCCGCCTGCGTTATGCGCCGACGTTTCGGCGGTACTGCGCCATCACGTCCGTGCCGTTGACGCGGTAGGTGTTGGTAAAGGCGTTGTAGTACAGCATTTCGCGGCCGTCGGCCACGGCGCGGACTTCGTGCGCCTGGAACGTGGTGCTGTGTTCGCTTTTTTCCTTGGGCTTGAACGTGCCCAAAGCGTTTTTGCTAAACAGTGCGGCCACGGTAATCACCACCGGCACTTCCTGCGCCAAACCCTGCGCGTTAAAGGTTTGCAGGTTGCCGCGCACCATCAGCTGCGCCGCTTTGAACGGGTTGAAGGCTTTGGCGGCGACTTCGGGATAAACGCTGTTCCACGTGATTTCGCCTTCCAATGCTTCCACGCCGCTGGGCAGCTTAATCGTGCCGACCATGCCGAGGCCTTTGTGCTCGTCCTGGCTGATTTCGATTTCGGGCATCTTAAATTCGGCGGCGCGGCCGAGCAGGTTCACGCCGTCCAGATAGACGTTGGCGTTGTAAATGGCGTTGATTGCGCTCATGCTTTATTCCTTTCTCTAACGGCTTCCGACCAGATTGGCCAAATATTTGCGCGTCATCACGCTGGTATTGGTGGCGCGCTCCATCGGCAGCTTGGGCGTGTACTCGTACACAATCGGCACTTGGCCTTTGGTATATCACGTGCACATTTTGTTACTATTTCGCTATCGTTATGTCATCGCGCAATGACAAAATGGCTGTAAAGCGATATACCAATCAACATCAAATACTCTATAGCAGCTCTGACCAGCACTTTGATAAAGGAGTTGACGTAGATTAGCAGTTATGCCAGGCTACGTCAGCCACTATTCTTAATGAAGAAGAGCCTTATTTTGCCTGCTATTGGTTTGGACTTTGTTATCCATCAAGTACTTATTACGTTTTTTTGTCCCGAGATTATAAACGTATCCAACCATAGACCCGTCCAAACCCCGATTTGAAAGGGCTACCGTGAAATCATCCACCCGTATCGCCGCTGCCGCGCTGCTATGCGCCGCTTCCCCGTTTGCCACCGCGTTGTCGCAACCGATGGGACAGACGGTGGAAATCGTCAATCAATGCCCGCACGACATCACCATCCGCGCCAAAGGGCTGTTCAATCCGTGGCGCAAAGTCTTCAACCGCCGCACGCTGGAAGCAGGCGGGCGCATGCAGGAAACGCAATTTTTCTGCTCGCTGTTTTCCTGCACAATCAAACCGCTTCCCAACTGGACATTCAGCGGCGGTGGGCAGGACGAACTGCCTTACGAAACGGTTCCGCTCCGCAACAGGCCGTCGCCCGGGCACACGCAGGTGGTTGTCTGTCCGGAGCCAAAGCAGCCTGCAACCGAAGAGGAGCGGTAAATGGGCAAAGGCAAGCCACGGCGAACCAAATCCGTCAAATCCGAGCAACCAGAAAAACAAAGCCTGCTCTCCCAAATTTTCTATGAATTTGTCGGCGCGGCAATCGGCGAAGTCATCGGGTATGTGCTGTTTGGCCTGCTGTTCATGGGTGGCGTGTGGACGCTGCTGAGCATATCGGTGTGGGCGCTGCTTGGTTTGGGTTTGATGGCCATTCCGATAGGGCTGTGGCTGTATCAGAAAATGAAAAAATAAGCGTATCTTCCTGCAAAAGCAGCCTGCACAACGCTATCAAACGGTGCAGGCTGCTTTTTTGCCGCCCGTTTTTAAAATGGATCAATTCAGAAAGCAGCCTGCACTTGTTTTTCATTTTTAGATGTTATACCATAACATTTTCTGACAGGAGAAAACGATGAAAACAGGTATCCATCCCGACAACTACCGCATGGTTTTGTTTTACGACAGCAGTGCCGACACCGGCTGGCTGATTCGTTCGTGCGCGCCCACCAATCAAACGCGCGAATGGACGGACGGCAACAGTTATCCCGTATTTTATGTCGATACGTCGTCCGCATCGCACCCGGCCTACACGGGCAAACAGCGCGAACACCACAAAGAAGGTCGCGCCAGCCAATTTAACCAACGCTTTGCAGGCATGATGTCTGCCATCAGAAAGGGCAAATAATGCAAGTTTTATCTTCACTCAAAGCCGCCAAAGCCCGCCACCGCGATTGCCAAATCGTGCGCCGCAGAGGCAAAGTTTATGTGATTTGCAAATCCAATCCGCGCTTTAAGGCACGCCAGCGCTAATGGCAAAAAAGCAGCCTGCACTTCCAAACTCCTGGTGCAGGCTGCTTTTTTATGGCTATTTCGCGCAGCGGAAACCCAAATTGTTCAACACGAACGGGGCTTGCAGGCTGGTGCGGATGCCGTAGCGCATGAACGCGGCGTAATTGCTCGGGTCGGTACTGTTGCTGGCACCGCCGCCGCAGAACGAACCGGGATCGACATTGCTGGAGGTGAGCTGGCTGCTGTTGAAGTCTTCTGTCCACTCCCAAATCATACCGTGCATATCGTAAACCCCCCAGAAATTGGGCTTGCCCTGACCGACATTGCGCAAGCCGCGTTGTCCGCCGCTGGCATACCAGTCCAAAATTCTGCGGTTGTAGCTCTCCTCATCCGTGCCATTGGCTTTGGTTTCGGAGGCCAGACCGACATATTCCCATTCGTCAATGGTGGGCAGGCGTTTGCCGATGGACGTGCAATACGCATTCGCGGCAAACCACGACACGTTCACCACGGGCTTGTTCGCATCGGCAGGTTTATACGTGTAGCCGGAACCGTTCTTCACCCAGTGTTCCAAATATTTGCCTTCCGCTTGGCGCGTGCCGATTTTGCCGCGCTGCCATTGCGGATTTTTCTGCAAAAATCGGGCAAATTCGGCATTGGTCACCGCCGTTTTGTCCAACTGGAAAGATTTCACGGGAATCAGCGGCGTGTTTTTTTTCAGATACAGCGGGCGGTACGAACCACCTTCGATTTTCGCCATGTCTGCCGCGTGCAGGCTGCCTGCACACAATGCGAAACCGCATGCCAGAGAGATATACATCGCTTTCATCATCAATCATCCTTAACAATGACAGTGGGCGGGCACGACGGCAAACCGATACCGTCATTGCCGCACAATCCACTTTGTTTCGATACGCCAAAAGCTGCCTGCACACACATCAACGGGTGGCAAGCAGCTTCTCTTTCATGATGCGTTATTTTAGCGCATATACGGTTGTGTTACGAACCTTATTTGCGGCCTGCTGCCACATCTTCAGGTTTCACTTCGCCACCTTTGTTGCCGAAGCTGTTCAAGATGAAGGTCAGCACGTTGGCCACGTCTTCGTCTTTCAGGTTCACGGCCGGCATCACGCTGTTATAGGTTTTGCCGTTCACCGTGATTTCGCCGCTCAAACCTTTCACCACGGCTTGAATACCGCGTTTAGGGTCAGCATTCAGGTAGTCGGAACCGGCCAATGGAGGGAATGCGCCTTCTACGCCTTTACCTTCCGCGCCGTGACATGCAATACAGTTGGCTTTAAAGATGGCCTCGCCCAAGCGGATACGGTCGTCTTTGCTGGCGGCGGTCGGCGCGCCTGCAGCGGCTTTGGCCGTTTCGCTAGCGGTCAGCGGTACGGTTTGGATCGCACCGCCTTCACCTTGGTAAATACCCTCTGTGATACGGCCGGAGAAGATTTCTTTGTTCTCTGGGCCGGTCGCGCGGATTTGGCCTAAAGCACCTTTGTTGAACGCACGGAAGATGGAGTGGTCAACCAAGTTGTACACGCCCGGAACGTCAATCTTGAAGTCCACAATAGCGGCACCGCCGGCAGGAACCAAAGTCGTTTGAACGTTTTTATTGATCAGTGTGCCGCCTTCAACACGCACTTCGTCGAAAATCTCGCCGATCACGTGGAACGAAGACACCAGGTTAGGACCGCCGTTACCGATAAAGATACGCACTTTGTCGCCCACATTGGCTTTCAATGCATTATCGCCGGCAATAGAGCCTACGCTGCCGTTGAAGACCACATAGTCAGGTTGTTCGCGGATGGCTTTTTCCATATCGAACGGTTGCAGGCCGGCTTCGCCGTATTTACCTTTGGTGTAGAAGTCGCCTTGTACCACATAGAACTCTTTATCGACAGGAGGCAGGCCTTCTTTCGGCTCAACCAATACCAAACCATACATACCGTTGGCAATGTGCATGCCCACAGGCGCAGTAGCACAGTGGTAAATATACAAACCAGGCTGCAAGGCTTTGAAGCTGAATGTGCTCACATGACCCGGTGCAGTGAACGATGCTTCGGCACCGCCGCCAGGACCTGTTGCCGCGTGGAAGTCAATATTGTGCGGCACGGTAGAATCAGAGCGGTTGGCAAATTCCAATTCCACAGTATCGCCTTCACGCACACGGATCATCGGGCCGGGAACATGGCCGCCGAACGTCCAGAATTTGTATTCCACACCATCGGCCATGCGCATCACTTTTTCCTGCACTTCAAATTTTACTTTGACGCGTGCCGCATGGTTGCGGTTGACAGGAGGAGGAGCTTCAGGTGCAAATGTGGTCACGCCCTCGATAACCGGCAAATCCGCTGCGGCCACTTCCGCTTCCGCAGAGGCTGCGGCAGGAGCCGGAGAAGAAGACGCAGTTGCCGCCGCGTCACTGGCTGGAGCAGTGTTTGCAGGTGCAGGCTGCTTTGGAGCCGAAGTTTGCGGTTGCTGGCAAGCTGCAAGAGCAAATATAGAAGCGCATAATGCTGCAATCGTGTGAAGTTTCATGATAGTTCCTTATCAGGAGTGGTTAGTGATTCAAATATTCTTTACACATGTGCATTATGAGTTAACCGCATTTAACAAATATTGATAAATGTCAAATCTTCTATCAATTTACCCCTACTTTTTTTAAGAATTTGCCGATACAATCCACTTGCCGAACAAAATCATTGCATTACCGATAAAATCAGGTAAGCACACGATTGCAAGGCAGCCTGCACAATCATGCGGCGTGTCGTTTTTTGTACATATTGCCGACAATATGCTACAATCCTTAACATTCATTGAGAATGAATTTATTTAAATCACTAAGTTTATTAACCAACCACTTAAAATCAGGAGCATAAAATGGGACAGTATAAAAAGCTGTGGTACGCATTATTTGCCGTACTGACCATTACCTTCAGTTTGCTGGGTTATTTGGGTGTCGAAGTTTACCGGCAGGCACCTCCGTTCCCAGAGCGTTTTGTATCCGAGTCGGGTCAGGTCATCATGACCAAAGACGACATCCTGCAAGGCCAATCGGCTTGGCAGAGCACCGGCGGTATGGAATTGGGTTCCGTTTTGGGACACGGTGCCTACCAAGCCCCCGACTGGACGGCCGACTTCCTGCACCGCGAATTGGTGGCATGGCTGGATTTGACTGCCCAAGCAGAACATCAGAAAAAATTTGACGAATTGAACGTTGAGCAAAAAGCCGCATTGCTGGCGCGTTTGAAACAGGAATACCGCGAACAAAGCCCGATGGATTCGTCAGGCACGGTAAAACTGTCGGATACGCGCGTGAAAGCGATTGAGCAAGTATCTCAATACTATATCGACTTGTACGGCGGCGACACTTCCAACGAAGCGTTGAACAAAACCCGCGAATCGTTCGCCATGCGCACCAACACATTGCCTGATGCAGAAGCGCGCAAACATTTGTCGCAATTCTTCTTCTGGACAGCCTGGACAGCATCGACCAACCGTCCCGACAGTGTGGCAACCTACACCAACAACTGGCCGCATGAACCTTTGATCGACAACGTGCCTACCACTGAAAACTACATGTGGTCGTTCGCGTCCATCGTGTTCCTGTTGATGGGTGTCGGTTTCTTGGTATGGGGTTACCACTTCCTGCGCAGCCACGAAGAAGCACCGAAAGCGCCATTGACAGACCCATTGGGCAAAATCGTGCTGACACCTTCACAAAAAGCCTTGTGGAAATATGCCGCTCTGACCGTCATCCTGTTCATCGTGCAAATTCTGCTGGGCGGCTTAGTGGCGCACTACACTGTGGAAGGCCAAACCTTCTTCGGCGTTGAATTGTCGCAACTCCTGCCTTATTCGCTGGCGCGTACTTGGCACTTGCAGTCTGCCCTGTTCTGGATTGCCACCGGCTTCCTGACAGGCGGCCTGTTCATCGCCCCCATCATCAACGGCGGCAAAGACCCCAAATTCCAAGCGTTGGGTGTGAACCTGCTGTATGTTGCCCTGTTCATCGTAGTGGCCGGCTCTTATGCGGGTAACTTCACCTCCATCGTATTGAACAAATTGTCCGGCAGCGCCAACTTCTGGTTCGGCCACCAAGGTTACGAATACTTGGATTTGGGCCGCTTCTGGCAACTGCTGCTCACCGTGGGCTTCCTGCTGTGGCTGTTCCTGATGCTGCGTTGCGCCGTGCCTGCCTTCAAAAACGGCGGCGACAAAAACCTGCTGGCGATTTTCGTAGCGTCTATTGTGGGCGTGGGTGCGTTCTATGCGCCCGGCCTGTTCTACGGCGAACACACTACTTTGGCCGTGATGGAATACTGGCGCTGGTGGGTGGTTCACCTGTGGGTGGAAGGCTTCTTTGAAGTATTCGCCACCGCCGCATTGGCCTTTATTTTCTACAACTTGGGCTTGGTAAGCTACAAATCCGCCGCCACTGCTTCTTTGGTGGCAGGCAGCCTGTTCTTGGTAGGCGGCGTGCCCGGTACGTTCCACCACTTGTACTTCACCGGTACGACCACGCCTGTGATGGCCGCCGGTGCGTCATTCTCCGCATTGGAAGTGGTGCCTTTGATCCTGCTGGGTCATGAAGCCTATGAACACTGGTCTCACCAACACGCCGCGCCTTGGATGAAACGCCTGCGCTGGCCTTTGATGAGCTTCACAGCGGTTGCCTTCTGGAATATGTTGGGTGCCGGCGTGTTCGGCTTCCTGATTAACCCGCCGCTTTCCCTGTTCTACCTGCAAGGCCTGAACACCTCTGCGGTTCACGCGCATGCGGCATTGTTCGGCGTGTACGGCTTCCTGGCACTGGGCTTCGTATTGATGGTCGGCTGCTACATCAAACCGAACTTCACATACGATGAAAAACAAATGACCATCGGTTTCTGGATGATGAACGCCGGTTTGGCAGGCATGATTGCTTCCAGCCTGCTGCCTATCGGTGTTTTCCAAGCGGCCGCATCCATCACACACGGCTTGTGGTATGCGCGCAGTGAAGAATTCCTGCAACAAGGCTTCTTGGAAGGCTTCCGCTGGATTCGTACCTTGTCCGACTTGGTCTTCATCGGCGGCGCATGTCTGTTCGCTCTCCAAGTGATTAAAATGTCCTTGAGCAAAGACAAAACCTCCGCTTAATCCGTAGCACACAAAAGCAGCCTGCACTTTGGTTTTCCGAGTGCAGGCTGCTTTTTGCCGTGAACCATGCAGAATTAAAGTGCAGGCTGCTTTCATAGTCTTGCGTACACGCAGATGGGGCATACCGCCCGAAAGCGCGGGTATGGCGGCGCAACGCCATGCAAACCGTCCGGATCCGACTATCCTGCAAAAAAAGCAGCCTGCACCTTCATTCGGGAAAATGCAGGCTGCTTTGCCCATCGGCAGACACCGTGTTTCCGAAGTCCGCAATGCATGACACTGCCCTACCCGCGCACCCTGCCCACCATATTTGCCGCCGTCATCAAAAAGCAGCCTGCACTCGGAAAACCAAAGTGCAGGCTGCTTTGCAATATCTTGCCATTACCGCTTCAATGCCAACACCAGCACCCCCGCGGCCACCAAGCCGATGCCCAGCCATTCCTGACCGCTGGGCTTTTCGCCCAAAAACCACACCGCAAACAGCGCCACCAGCACCAAACTAAACTTGTCCACCGGTGCCACTTGCGACGCCTTGCCCAGCTGCAACGCTTTGAAATATGCCAGCCACGACGCACCCGTTGCCAAGCCCGACAATATCAAAAACAGCCAGTTGCGTCCCGTCAGGCTGCCCAGCGGCTGCCACTTGTGCGCGTAAGTCAAAAACAGCATCAGCGCCGCCACAATTACCAACGTGCGGATGAACGTGGCGAAATCCGAATCCACGCCCTGCAAGCCGAGCTTGGCAAAAATCGCCGTCATCGCGGCAAACACGGCCGAAGCGGCCGCCCAATAAAACCAAGACTGTACCATGTTCATTCTCCTGACGTGCAGGCTGCTTTTCGCCGGTAATGCACCAAATCGAACGCCGTCCCGCCTTTTTCAGACACGCACCGCTCGCGCGACACTTCTTGCCAATCGCCGGCGGCAAATTCAGGGAAAAACGCATCGCCCTCAGGCCGCAGCGCCACCTCCGTCAAACGCAAATCCGTTGCCAACGCCAGCGTTTGCGCATAAATCTGCTCGCCGCCCATCACAATGATTTCCGGCGCATCCGCACAAGCCGACAAAGCAGCCTGCACATCGGCAAACACTTCTGCGCCCTCGGCCTGCCAACCCGCCTGCCGCGATACCACGATATTCCTGCGGTTCGGCAACGGTTTGCGCGGCAGGCTGTCCCACGTCTTGCGCCCCATCACCACAGGCTTGCCCGAAGTGAACCGCTTGAAAAACGCAAAATCTTCGGGAATGTGCCAAATCATCTGATTATCGCGTCCAATCACGCGGTTTTGCGCCACGGCGGCGACCAAAGTAATTTTCTGCATCACGATTTCCTTATCGGCCTGCAGGCTGCATTTTGCGCAAACACAATTCCGCCTTTTCGGAACGGAAGCATGGCCACTCCTCCCCGTCTATCGTGCGCATTTCCCGCCGATACGCCGCCCCGTCCATCCAATCGGCTGCGACCTCTCTGCCGCCTTCGGCATTGCGTTTGTATTCGCGCTGGAACGTTACCGATTTCCCGTTATCCAAATGGACGTACACCGTTTCCCGCAATACGTCGGTTGTGTGGGCAGGGTCGTATGCGGGGCGCTGTGGAAGGCCGTCCCGATAGGTGCAGGCTGCTTTTTCAACGGGGCTGCCGGCGCGCGTCAAATCCTGATAAGCGCACTCGGATTTTTCCTGCGCGGGCGGCAGCAAGTGGGCATGGGCCAATGCGGCAGACAACGCTGCCACGGCAAATAGATACGGATACGGTTTCATCAACAACTCCTTTTCGGTATGGCAAAATGCGGAAATTTAACCCGCCTGAAAATCCAACAGCGCGGCGAAATCATCGTAATGCGCGCGCACATAAGTGTACACCTGCGGGAAAATCTCTTCGCATTCAATAAAATATTCTTCATCCAGCGGCGCGAACTGCGGAAAGGCCTCGCGCAGCTCATCGGGCGTTGCGTGCGCCTGCGCCTCAATTTTTTCGCCCAGTTCGCGGTAATGCACGGCCGCCTGCCGCAGGATTTGCGGCAACACGTCAATACCCCATTGAGCCAAGGTTTCCGCCAATGCGCCGTCCAGCACCGTTTTGCCCCAGCCTTGCGCAATCAGCGCGGCAAAGCCTTCCTCTTCGGCAATTTTGTCCATACGCAAATACGCCATCAACATATTCTGCGCATGGCTCAACTGTGGCGATGCCGCCCAGCGCGGATGCGCTTCCAACTGTTCCAAGCAATGCGTGAACAGGCGGTTGGTTTGGGCGGCGGAAATTTCAAAATTCATGGCCATTATCGTTCGTCCTTTCGGTGGCTTGATGGAAATGCGTTCATCACGTCATGGGCAAACGGCGTCCATGCCACGCCGCCCGCGCCGATTTGCTTCAAATGGCGGTTGCTCCATGTGTTGCAGGTATTGAACAGGTGGTAGCGCCCGTTTGCTTCGTAAAACGCATCGTTATCGGCATAATACGCGCCGTGGATGGGCAGGCTTCGGCCGTTTTCCTGCTGGAAGTCGGCGGCGATATTGTGCGCCAACTGCCGATACTGCCGCTCGCTGACGGTGATGGCGGCGGTGCGTTCATTCTCCGGCACATCGTCCAAAAAGCTGACGTGCAATGCGGTTTGGTTTAGCCCGCCAATCGCGCGCAATGCGGTGGCGGCGGTCAAATCGCCCCAGGTCGGCGTTTCCAGATAGAATTTGCGGTCGCCCCAACCGACGGCGATATAACGCGCGTTCGGGCTGCCGCCGGCCGTGTCTTGCGGCGATGCGTACCGCGCCCACGAAAACGCGGGATGGTGCAGCGGCATGGCAATGTCGGTGTGCGCGCCGTTGCTGATTAAATACACGGTGATGTCGGCTTTTTCCGCGCCCTCCCGCGCTGGGATGCGCCAGTTGCCCAACAGCACCGCCGCCGCGCCGTACAGCAGCACGGCAAGCAGCAAGCTGCCGCAAAGATAAAGGGCGTATCGAATCAGTTTGCGCATCATGTCGTTATGTTTTGGTGAATGGAAAAGCAGCCTGCATTTTCAAGGTGCTGCAATACGCCGGTTGGATTCATTGTCCGCCAACTGGCAGGCAGCCTGCACTTCTTCGATATAGCGCACGCGCCCTTGCCGGACGAACACATGCCTGCCGTCTTCGTGCTGTAAAACGAATACGCCGTCCCAGCCGCAGAACGGATTATCTTCCTGCTGCATCTGCCCGATGACGGCCACCCGGCAAAATGCCTTGCCATCCGACAGCACCACGTTATACAGCCGATCGGGACGGATGAGCGGAATGCAGCCGTTTTCGGGCAGGATTTTGGCATTGCGTTCGCGGCGCTGCCTCGCTTCGCGTTTGTTGTCGATGATGATGTATACAGTCAGCGCAATAATAATGATGACAATAATCTGCCATATATTCATACAATTACCCTCCAATCAAACCCCGAATCCCCGCCCTGCCGTGTGCAGGCTGCTTTCGAATGCCTCTTTGTACTTGAAAAGCAGCCTGCACGTTGCCGAATGCTTATTGTTTGAAAATCACAAACACTTGATACAGCACATAGGAAAAACAGACGGTAATGCACAGCAAACACCACAATAGGGAATTGATTTCTTTATCGTCTTGAATGCCCGTCACTTCGCTCACCTTACGCTTCATGCTTTCCAGCCATATCTGCAGGTAATTTTTATGGCGGGGGCCGAGTTGTTTATATTCCTCCTGCGTGTACCGTTGGCTTTCGGGAACATGTGCGGCAATGGCGTGAAACACGTCTTGAATCGTGCGCTCCAAACCTTCGGGATGCGGGACAATGCGCCACATATCCCATTTGAGCTGCTGCAAATCCGCCGTGCCGGGGCGCAGGTATTCAATCAGCACCATGCCGCCGACCGCATTTTTGTATTTATTGTACTTAACCTGATAATCCAAATACTTTATCCACCGATAGGGCACACTGCCTTGGCCGGGATAAAGGCAATATTGGATTTCGCCGGGCGTGAGGCGGATAAATTCATCATGCCCCAAGGCATAAATCATGATTTTGATCTGCTGCCACAAGTCATACAGAAGCCAAATAATGCATGCGAGTACGAAATAATCCCGCCCATCCCAAACATCGTTATTCATCCGATATATTACCCACAAGCAGCATAAGCCAGCCCCAAATATTGCTCCCAGCACAGTCGCAATATTACGGTTAAATTTCCATGTCTCCATCAAACCGTCTCCATTTGCCGATACCCGAAGCCGTGTGCAGGCTGCTTTTCAAGTGCAAAAAGCATTCAAAAGCAGCCTGCACTTTTATTTTCTGCGCCTGCGCTCACCCGGCAGCAGCATATCCGCCCATTTCATGATATTGGCCACCTCCATCGGGTTCAGCTCGTAAAACTGGCCGCGTTTCAGGCGGTTCGGCAGCCCTATCGGCCCGAATCCCACGCGCACCAGCCGGCTCACGGTCAGGCCCTGGCTTTCGAACAAGCGGCGCACTTCGCGGTTGCGTCCTTCTTTCAGCACCACGTTGTACCACTTGTTCGCACCCTCGCCACCCTGCTCGTAAATCCGCTCCACGCGCGCCAAGCCGTCGTCCAGCATCACGCCTTCGCTCAATGCGTCCATCTGCTCCTGCGTCAGTTCGCCCAACACGCGCACCGCATATTCGCGCTCCACTTCAAAGCTCGGGTGGGCAAAACGCTGCACCAGTTCGCCGGAAGTTGTCAAAATCAGCAGGCCACTGGTATTGATGTCCAGCCGCCCAATCGCCACCCAGCGGCTGCTGGCCGCCTGCGGCAGACGGTCGAAAATGCTCACGCGCCCCTGCGGGTCGTCGCGCGACACGATTTCGCCTTCCTGCTTGTAATACAGGATGATGCGCGGCAGGCGGTCGGCCCATTTGAGCTTGATAGCGCTGCCTTTCACGGTCACTTGGTCTTCCGGTGTGATTTTTTCGCCCAGCACCGCCACGCGGCCGTTCACCTGCACCCAGCCGTTGTTAATCCACTCTTCCATTTCGCGGCGCGAACCGACACCGCTGGCCGCCAACACTTTCTGCAAGCGTTCCGGCTCGATGCGCGACAAATCGGTGCGTTTCTCTTTCAATTCCTGCACATGCTGCTGGATTTTCTGGTTCGGCGCGCGTACCACCAGTTTGCGTGCCTTGGCGGCGCGCTGCTTCACGGGCGCGGCATATTCTTTTTGGGATTGTTCGTGCCGTGCCGCGCCGCGCTGACCGCGTTGAAAACGGTGTTCCTGCGCTTGTTCCGCTTCGCCGCGTTTGGCAAAGTGCAGGCTGCTTTTTGTCGTTTTGGATACGGGTTTGGCCGATTTGGCAGGACGTTTTTTGCTGATGCCGTCGCGAAATTCGCGTTTGGATTGGGGCTGTTTCTTGCTCATGGTGAAATCTCCTAGTATTCCGATGGGAAACACTCTTCTGCGGCGTATGCGGCAGGATGGGTAAAATCCGTATTGTATCGTAATCCGATACTGGCACGGCACAAATTTCCGGCGATATAATGAAGCCGAACACCCAACCGACACGAAAGAAACCGCAATGACAGACTCCCTGCTGGAAAAAGCACGCCCGCATTCGCAATGGCTGGCGCGGCAACTCGACCATCAGCGCTTGGATTTGGCGCGGCTGGACGACTGGCTGCCGCGTCCGCTAATGCCCAAAGATTTTGCCGGTTTTGCCGACTGGCAACGCATCTTGTCGGACGAAGACGAAGCGGAGCTGGCACGGCAACTGCGGCTTCTGCGCCGCCACGTGATGGCGCACATCATGACGCGAGACCTTTGCCGTGTGTCCGATTTGGCGGAGATAACGCGCACGATTACCGAATTGGCCGATTTCGCCGCCAACACCGCCCTGTCGTTCAGCCATCAATATTACACAGGCATGTACGGCACGCCCATCGGCGCATATTCGCAGCAACCGCAACATTTGGCTATTGTGGCCATGGGCAAGGCGGGCGGGTTCGAGTTGAACGTGTCGTCCGATTTGGATTTGATTTTCGTCTATCCGGAAAACGGCAGCACCAATGGCAAACGCGAGCGCACCAATCAGGAATTTTTCACCAAAGTGGGTCAGAAACTGATTGCGCTGCTGGACGACATTACCGAAGACGGGCAGGTGTTCCGCATCGATATGCGCCTGCGGCCGGACGGCGACAGCGGCGCATTGGTGTGCAGCGAGGCGGCGTTGGAGCAGTATCTGGTCACGCAGGGGCGCGAATGGGAGCGCTATGCTTGGTGCAAGGCGCGCGTCATCACGCCGCAGGAAAACGGCATTGCCGCGCTGGTGCGCCCGTTCGTGTTCCGCAAATATCTGGACTACAACGCCTACCACGCCATGCGTGAGCTGCACCGCCAAATCCGGCAGGAAGTGCAGAAACGCCAAATGCACGACAATATCAAACTGGGCGCGGGCGGCATCCGCGAAATTGAATTTATCGCGCAGATTTTCCAAATGATTCGCGGCGGACAAAACCGCAGCCTGCAACTGAAAGGCACGCAAGAAACGCTGGAAAAGCTGGCGGAAACCGGCATTTTGCCGCACGACACGGTGGCGCAACTGCTGTCGGCCTACCGCTTCCTGCGCGATATGGAGCACCGCCTGCAATATTGGGACGACCAACAAACGCAAACGCTGCCGCAAAATCCGGAGCAACAGGAGTGGTTGGCGCAGAGCATGGGTTTTACTTCGTGGGCGGAATGTGCAGGCTGCCTGCAACAACACCGCGACAATGTCGCCCGCATTTTCAACGAAACACTGGACGAGCCGGAAACCGACGGGCAAAACACCGCTTCCGAACCGCTGGCACAGGCATGGAAGGCATTGCCCGAAGACAGCGAGGGCATGGAACAGGCGTTGTCGGAATCGGGCTTCGTGCAGGCTGCTTCGTTGGCCGGCACGCTCGCGCAGTTGAAAAGCAGCAGCAAATACCGCCGTTTGTCGGCACACGCGCAGGAACGCTTCGATTTGCTGATTCCGCGCGTGGCCGAAGCCGCCGCACAATGCAGCCTGCGGCCGGACGAAACCTTGTCTCGCCTGCTGGATTTTCTGGAAACGGTGAGCCGCCGCAGCGCATATCTGGCGTTTTTGCAGCAGCACCCGCGCGCCTTGCAGCAGTTGGCGCATTTGATGTCGCAAAGCGCGTGGCTGGCGGATTATTTGTGCCGCCACCCCATCCTGCTGGACGCGCTTTTGTCCGCCCAACTCATGCAGCCGATTGATTGGCAGGCGCTGACCGAAGAGCTGGAAAGCAGCCTGCACGCCTGCGGCAGCGATATGGAAGCCAAAATGGACATTCTGCGGCAATGTCAGCACGCGCAGATTTTCCGCCTCACGGTGCAGGATTTGGCGGGGCAATGGACGGTGGAAGCCCTGAGCGACGAATTATCGCGGCTGGCCGATTTGATTTTGGAGCAAACGCTGATACACGCATGGCAAAGCGTGCCGAAGCGCCATTTGGACGCGCCCAAATTCGCCATCATCGCCTATGGCAAATTGGGCGGCAAAGAACTGGGTTACGCCTCCGATTTGGACTTGGTGTTTTTATACGAAGACGATGCACCCGATGCGGCCGACAAATACGTCAAACTGTCGCGCCGCCTGAGCACATGGCTCTCCGGCAGCACCGGTGCAGGCTGTCTGTACGACATCGACCTGCGCCTGCGCCCCAACGGCGAAGAAGGCTTTTTGGCGCACAGCCTGGCCGCCTTTGAAAAATACCAGCGCGAACAGGCTTGGACGTGGGAACATCAGGCACTCACCCGCGCCCGATTCATTTGCGGCGATGCGGAAATCGGCACAAAATTCGAAGACATCCGCCGCAGCATTCTGACGCAGCCGCGCGACAAAGCCCGGCTGAAACAGGAAATCATCGCCATGCGCGAAAAAATGTTCGCCACCCATCCGCCGGAAGAAGGCAATGTGAAATATGCGCGCGGCGGCGTGGTCGATGTGGAATTTATCGTGCAATACCTCGTGCTGGCGGAAAGCGGCCGCGAACCGAAACTCACGGAAAACTACGGCAATATCGCCCTGCTCGGCATGGCGGCACGGCGCGGCCTTATCGACCCAGACCTCGCCCAACGCTGCGCCGATGCCTACCGCCACTACCGCCAGTTGCAGCACAACAAAAACCTGCGCGATTTGGCGCGCACCGAAATCAACGACGAACTGCGCCTGCACTACCAAAACGTGCAAACGCTGTGGCAGCAGGTGTTCGGCGAGCCCGTCCGCTTTGAAGCACAAAGCTGAAAAGCAGCCTGCACCCTATCCACCCGCCAAAAGAAAACCGAAATGTATCTCCCCCAACCCTTCAAATCCCTGCTGGTATTGGCCGGCATAGCCGCCGTGCTGTTCGCCGCGTACCAACACCCGTATGTCCGCTCACTGGTGAACCGCGAAGCCGCCAAACAAGGCATTGTGATTGACCCGAAATCGCCCGAAGCGCAAATCCTGCGCGCCAAAGGCAGCTATGACGACCGCTCGCCCGAGCAAATCCGCAAAGACGAATTCGACCGCAAATTGAAGGATTTCCGCAGCACCGATGAAAAGCCCGCGCAAAATTCGGACAACCCGGACGAGCGCGTATACGGCGGCAAAGGCAGCTATTCGGACGGCACCGACCAGCGTAAAGGCGGCAGAAGGCGGCATTGAACGTGCAAAAAAAGCAGCCTGCACTCTGAAAATTCAAGTGCAGGCTGCTTTTTGCCCTCTTCCAACCCAACCGTGCTTACACCGACACTTCCGCCTTAATGTGCGGGTGCGGGTCGTAATCCGACAGCGTGAAATCGTCAAATTTGAACGCGAAAATATCGCGCACATCGGGATTGATGTGCATTTTGGGCAGCGCGCGCGGTTCACGGGTCAGTTGCAGCCGCGCCTGTTCCAAGTGGTTTTGATACAGGTGCGCGTCGCCCAGCGTGTGGACGAATTCGCCCGCCTGCAAGCCGCACACCTGCGCCATCATCATGGTCAGCAGCGCGTAACTGGCGATATTGAACGGCACGCCGAGGAAAATGTCCGCGCTGCGCTGGTACAGTTGGCAGGAGAGTTTGCCGTTTGCCACATAAAACTGAAACAGTGCGTGGCACGGCGGCAGCGCCATGTCGTCCACTTCGGCGGGATTCCATGCGGACACGATTAGGCGGCGGCTGTCAGGGGTTTGCCGGATTTGGCGCACCACGTTGGCGATTTGGTCCACCGTTTCGCCGTTTGCGCCGCGCCACGAACGCCATTGCGCGCCGTACACGCGCCCCAAATCGCCGTTTTCGTCCGCCCATTCGTCCCAAATCCGCACACCGTTTTCTTTGAGGTAGCGGATGTTGGTGTCGCCCGCCAAAAACCACAGCAGTTCGTGGATGATGGATTTGAGGTGCAGTTTTTTGGTGGTGAGCACGGGAAAGCCGTCCGCCAGATTGAAGCGCATTTGGTAGCCGAACACGCTGCGTGTGCCGGTGCCGGTGCGGTCAGATTTGTCGGTGCCGTTGTCCAAAACGTGCTGCAATAAATCCAGATATTGTTTCATGATGTCCTTTCTTTGCAGGCTGCCTTTGGGTTTTAACTTCGTTGAAGCTGATGCTTTCAGGCAGCCTGCAGGTGGTTTTGTTGTTTCAGGCAGCCTGCGGTTTCCCGCATCCGCCCGCCCTCGCCGTATCAAACCGGTGCGTTGGTGGTGAGTCGTACTGTGTACAAAGTATGTTTTACCCGTTACGGGGCTGAGCGGTACACGCGGGGTTTCCCGCAGGCTGCCCTCCGCCTATCTGTTCCGTTGTAGGGAAAACAAGGCCGCACCCGCTTTTGACAACGGCTACCCGAAACGTGCAGGCTGCCTGAAACGTTGTCTGAACGTGGTTATAGCGGATGAATATATAGTCGATTAAAATGTCGATTAAAATAAAAATGAGACAAGGCGGTAACGCCGTATCATTGCCCTTTTCATCCGCGATTACAAATCTTCCGCCCAGTTGGCCTGCTGGATTTGGATGTTGAGCAGGCGGCAGGCTTTGGCGGTGTCGTCGGCGCGGCGGCGCAATTCTTTAATGTCCACGGCGGCGAGCATTTTGATTTCGCTGCGGCTGTAACGCGACTGCTCTGGCGTGGCGGCATCGGCGAGTTTGGTCAGCACGGCGTGTTCGGCTTTCAGGCGTTCGCGTTCGGCCAGCGCGGCCACCATGCCCGTGCCGTCCGCCAGCACGGCGCGCTGGTTGGCAAGGTTGATTTGCACAATCAGGCGGTGCAGGGCTTCGTTGGCGCGGCGGTATTCGTCCAGCAGCGCGGCGGGGTCTTCGGCGGGGCTTTCGCCTTCTTGGTATTGCGCGTTTTGCAGTAGGCGAGATTGCAGTTGCGCCAGATGCCGCTGCACATCGGCGCGTTCGATTAAGGCTTCGACCAGTTTCATGTTTCGTCCTTCTGTTGGTGGGGTGATTGGTTGTGGTTGCAGGCTGCCTTTGGGCTTTGAAGCTGTTGAAAGGCAGCCTGCACTTTTTCAGGTAGCCTTTTAGGTTAGGGATGAGGTGCAGCCTAAAAGCCGCGTGCGTGCGTTCCGCACACACCCTAC
>ERZ773054.503-NODE-503-length-30435-cov-14.453193_pt1 | contig 30435 bp, 46 predicted proteins | sample MGYA00580630_ERZ773054 | MGnify/ENA primary metagenome ERZ773054 (study PRJEB29015, sample SAMEA2737994) | human oral metagenome | biome: human oral; feature: human-associated habitat; material: dental | place: China | collected 2115 ... | reverse complement strand
TTTTTTTATAAAATAAGATATAATCATTATTGTTTATTTAAAAGGAGGGCTTATGAAAAGAACTTTTCAACCAAATAATAGAAATAGAAAAAAGAAATGTGGTTTTTTTTCTAGACAAAAAAGTGGTATAGTTGCAAGAAGAAGACGTAAAGGTCGTAAAGTATTATCTGCTTAAATTTAGGTAGTAATAGTATATGAGAAAAATAAATACTATAAAGAAAAATGATGAATTTTTAAAAGTAATTAAAAATGGTAAATATATAAAAGAAAATTGCTTTACTATATATTATATTGATAACAAAGATGATAATTACTATCGCTTTGGAATATCTATAGGTAAGAAGGTAGGTAAAGCTTTTTTGCGTAATAAAATAAAAAGAAGATTAAGAGAGATAATAAACAAATATAAAAGTTTATATAAAAATGGAGAAGAATATATTATAATAATAAAGAAAGAGATTAATGAATTATCTTTTTTAGAAATAGAAGGCTTATTTTTAAATGATATAAATAAGTTGAAAGGAAATAAAAATGTTTAATAATAAAAAAATAAAATTACTAGGATTTTTAGTTTTATGTTTATTTTTGTTAACAGCATGTGTGAGGCCGTTAAAAGATGATAAGAAAATAATAACAAATCCGGTTACTAAACAACAATTGACTGAAAATATTGTATGTCAGCCAGAAGATAAAGAGAGTATAAAAGTTTATAATAAATATAAATCTAAAGTTGATATATCAAAACTACCAAAATGTAGTGAGTACATGATATTTAAAGGTAAATATAATGGTTTATGGGATAGCTTTTTTATTAAACCGTTAGTAGTATTACTTGTTCAAATAGGAAGATTAATTAAGAGTTATGGTTTATCTATTATAATAGTTACTTTAATTTTAAAACTAGTAACATTACCAATTACAATATCTCAAATTAAACAAAATAAAATAATGAAAGAAATTCAACCAGAATTAGCTAAATTAGAAGAAAAATATGCAGGTAAAACTGATCAAGCTTCTATAATGAATAAAACTAGAGAACAAGCAGCAATATATAAAAAATATAATTTAAATCCTCTTAGTACAATAGCTTCTGGAGTTTTAACTGCAGTTATATTTATAGCTTTCTATGAATCTATAATGAGAACTCCAGTAATATTTGAAAATGTATTTATAGGATTTCAATTAGGAACTTCTCCACTTACAGCTTTTAATAGTGGAAAATATATATATTTAATATTAGTTATTTTAAATGTACTTATTACATATTTAACTTTAAAAATTACTCAGTTAAATACAAATAAAGATTCAATGCAAAGTATGAATACATTATTTATAGTTATGCCTGTAATTATTGGGTTTATGGCTTTAGTATCACCAGCCGCACTTAATATCTATTGGATAGTTCAAAGTGGATTTGCTTTTGTACAAAGTTATATAATAAATAAAAGAGCTGAGGTGAAATAATGGAAAAAAGTATTTATATAGGAAAAAACAAAGAAGATTTATTAAATTTAGCTTTATATGAATTAAATGTTAATAAAGAAGATATAATATTTATTGAAAAAGAAATTAAAACAGGGCTATTTAAGACAAAAAAAATAGAATTATCTATTTTTAAAAAGAAAGATATAGAGCAAGAATTAATAAATATAATAAAAAATATATTAAAAGACATGTCTATTGAAATTCTAAATATAGATACTTATTACAAAAATAATACATTTTATATTAATTTGAAAACAGATAATGATAGTCTTATAATAGGAAGAAATTCAAAAAATTTAAAAGCTTTAACAGTAATACTTATTAAATACTTAAAAGTAAATTTATTAAGTGAATTTAAATTTGTTTTAGATGTTTCTAATTATAAAAAACATAAAGAAAAAAGATTGATGTTATTAGCTAAAAATATAGCAAAAGAAGTATTAAAAACAGGTGTTGAAGTAAATTTAGATCCAATGAATTCTTATGAAAGACGTATAGTTCATAATACATTATCTAACTTTAAGAATATAGTTACAGAAAGTTCTGGTGAAGAACCAAATAGATATGTTGTTATTAAAAAAAGAGAGTCTTAAAACTCTTTTCTTTTTAGGAGGAATATGGATACAATTGTTGCAATATCTACAGCTTTAGGAGAAGGTGCGATATCTATTGTTAGACTTAGTGGAAAAGATCCTATTAATATTGTTAATAGTATTTTTACTCGTGATTTGAAAAAAGCAGAAAGTCATAAAGTTTTGTATGGATATATAAAAGATAAAGAAGAAATAGTAGATGAAGTATTAGTTACTGTTATGAAAGGTCCTAAATCTTATACTATGGAAGATATAGTAGAAATATCTTGTCATGGAGGTATAGCAACAACTAAAAAAATATTAGAGGTAATTTTACTAAAAGGAGCAAGATTAGCAGAAAAAGGAGAATTTACTAAAAGAGCTTATTTAAATGGAAGAATAGACTTAATTGAAGCAGAAGGAATAAATGAATTATTAAATTCTGATAGTGAGTTAAATAGAAAAGTATCTATAAATAAAGTTAGTGGTAAATTAAGTAGTTTAATAAAAAAATTTAAAGATAATTTATTAAATATTATTTCAGATATAGCAGTTAATATTGATTATCCAGAATATACAGATATTTATGTTACTACTAATGAAAATATAAAAAATGAAGTAGATTATATAGAAAAATCATTAACTGATATTTTAAAAAATAGTGTAGATGGTGAAATAATTAAAACAGGAATAAAAACAGCTATAATAGGAAGGCCAAATGTAGGTAAAAGTTCAATTTTAAATAGATTACTTGACTATGATAAAGCTATAGTAACTAATATTCCTGGAACAACAAGAGATTTAGTGGAAGGTAGTATCTTAATAGATGGAGTTACATTTAATTTAATAGATACTGCAGGAATAAGAGAGACTGATGATATTGTTGAAAAACATGGAGTTAATAAATCTTTAGAGCAAATAGAAGAAGCGAATTTAGTTATTTTAGTTTTAAATAATAATGAAGAAATTACTGATTATGATAAAGATTTAATAGATAAATCTAAAAATAAAAAAAGAATAATAGTAGTTAATAAAACTGATTTAGAAAATAAATTAGATATAAGTAATTTAAATCTAGAAAATGTTATATATATAAATACTATAGAACAAGATAAGGTTGATATATTAAAAGAAAAAATAATAGAATTATTTAATTTAGGAGCTTTAAATTCTAGCGATTTAATGATTTTAACTAACGCTAGACAGATAAATTTAGCAAAAGAGGCATTAGAAATCTTAAAAGATGTAAAAATAGCACTTAATAACAATGATCCTATAGATTTAATAGAAATAGATTTAAAAAATATATATGAAAAACTATCAGAAATGTTAGGTGAAGGAAGTAAACTTGATGTTATTGATAGAGTATTTGAAAGATTTTGTGTAGGTAAATAATATGAAATATGATGTGATAGTAATAGGTGGAGGACATGCAGGATGTGAAGCAGCACTTGCTTGTGCAAGAATGAATAATCAAGTATTACTAGTGACAAGTAATATAGATAATATTGCAGATATGCCATGTAATCCTTCGATTGGTGGACCAGCTAAAGGAATAGTAGTTAAAGAAATAGATGCTTTAGGTGGAGAAATGGCTAAAAATATAGATAAAAGTCAACTTCAAATGAAGATGTTAAATACTAAAAAAGGACCTGCAGTTAGATCTTTAAGAGCTCAAGCAGATAAAAAAATATATCACAAAGAAATGTTAAATACTTTAGTGAATCAAAAAAACTTAGAAATTAAAGAAGATATGGTTGGTTCTATATTAGTAGAAAATAAGAAAGTAAAAGGTATATCTACTGAATCAGGTAATAAAATATATGCAGATATAGTAATAGTTACAACTGGAACATATATGAAAGCTAGTATATTAAGAGGTATGAATAAAACTCCTGAAGGACCACATGGAGAAAAACCATCTTTAACATTAAGTGATAATTTAAAAGAATTAGGTTTTAATATCAAGAGATTAAAGACTGGTACTCCTCCAAGAATAGCGAGAGATTCTATAGATTTTTCTAAAGGTGAAAGACAACCTGGAGATAATGAAATATGGCATTTTTCTTATTCTAATTATGATAAAACTTATGATATAGATAAACAATTACCATGTTACTTAATTTATACAACTAAAGAAACTCATGATATTATTAATCAAAATTTAGATAAGTCTAGTATGTATGGAGGAATAGTAGAAGGTGTTGGTCCAAGATATTGTCCTTCAATAGAAGATAAGATAGTTAGATTTAAAGATAAAGAGAGTCATCAAATATTTTTAGAGCCAGAAAGTAAATATACAGATGATATATATGTCCAAGGTTTTTCTAGTAGTATGCCAATAGATGTTCAAGATAAAATGATAAGAACATTACCTGGTCTTGAAAATTGCATAGTTAAAAAATATGCTTATGCTATAGAGTACGATGCTGTAGATTCTTTGCAAATTAAACCAAGTTTAGAAACTAAAATAATAGAAAATTTATATACTGCAGGTCAAATAAATGGTACTAGTGGTTATGAAGAAGCTGCATGTCAAGGATTAATGGCAGGTATTAATGCCTCTTTAAAATTGCAATCCAAAGAACCATTAATTTTAAAAAGAGATGAAGCATATATTGGAGTATTAATTGATGATTTAGTAACAAAAGGAGTTATAGATCCATATAGATTATTAACATCAAGAGCAGAATATCGTTTACTTTTAAGAGATGATAATGCAGATTTTCGTTTGAGGGAATATGGTAAAAAAGTATCTTTAGTTACAGAAGAAGATTATAAATCATACAAAGAAAAAGAAAGAGAAAAATATAATTTAATAGAAGAGTTAAAAAACATTAAATTAGTACCAAATGAAGAAAATAATACTTATTTAGAATCATTAAATTCAGCTAAAATATATGATGGAATAAGATTATATGATTTGTTGAAAAGACCTGAAATAAAAATAGAAGATTTAACTAAATTTTTTAAAAAAAAATATCAAAAAATAGTTTTGCAAGTAGTAGAAACAGATATAAAATATGCTGGATATATAAATAAAGAACAAAAAGAGATAGATAAAATGAATATATATGAAAATATAAAAATTCCAGAAAATATTAATTATTCAGATATAAGTAATTTGAGTTTAGAAGCAAGAGAAAAATTAAATAATATAAATCCTGTTAATTTAGGGCAAGCTCTTAGAATTAGTGGAGTTAATCTTAATGATATTATGAAAGTTCAAATATATTTAAAAGGAATTAATAATGAGAGAAGATGAATTTTTACACGAGTTAAAAAAAATTAATATAAATATATCAGATGAACAAATTAATATGTTAAGAATATATAAAAATTATTTACAAAGTCAAAATGAATTATATAATTTAACAGCACTTATTAGTGATGAAGATATATATTTAAAACATTTTTATGATTCTATAGTAGTTGCTAAATATTATAATTTTAATGATATAAAATCGATAACTGATATAGGAACAGGAGCTGGCTTTCCTGGAGTGATTATAAAAATATTTTTTCCTAATTTAAAAGTATATTTAGTAGATTCTAATGGTAAAAAGATAAAATTTCTAAATGAATTAATAAAATTATTAAATTTAAATGAAATAGTGATAATAAATTCTAGAATAGAAGATTTAAATATAAAAACAGATGTTGTTATAGCAAGAGCAGTTGGAAGTATTTCATATTTAGCAGAGCTTTCTTATAATGTATATCAAAAAGATTTAATTTTAATGAGAGGTAGAAAAGAAGAAATAAGTCAAAATTTATTAAATTCTTTAAATTTAAAAATAATAAAACAAGAAGAATATTTATTACCAATAAGCAAAGATATAAGAAATATAATGGTTTTTAATAAAAAAACACATAATGTTAAATATCCAAGAAAATATATTTTAATAAAAAAGCAATCGTTATAAAAGATTTAAAAATAACTTTTAAATCTTTTTTAATTTTAAAAAACTTTTATAAAATCATAAATTGTTATATAATCAATAATAGAATAAAGTAAAAAGGGGTCATTTATGAATGAACAAGTAGTAAATCTTAGTATTGATGATATTATTCCTAATCGTTTTCAACCTAGAGAGGTTTTTAGAGATCAAGCACTTGATGAATTAGCATTATCAATTAAAGAACATGGTGTAATTCAACCAATAATTGTAAGACAAATAGTTAATAATAAATACGAAATAATAGCTGGTGAAAGAAGATATAAAGCATCTACTATTGCAGGAAAAACAACAATACCTGCTATTGTTAGAAATCTTGATGATAAAGAAACATCTAAACAAGCATTACTTGAAAATATTCAAAGACAAGATTTAACACCAATAGAAGAAGCAAGAACTTATCAGACAATTTTAAGTTTAGATAATATAACACAAGAAGAATTAGCAAAGACTATGGGTAAAAGTCAATCTGCAATATCTAATAAATTAAGACTTTTGACATTACCTGAAGAAGTTCAAGAAGCATTACTTAATTCAGAAATATCTGAAAGACATGCTAGATCTTTATTAACTGTTCAAGATATAGAAAAACAAAAATCTTTGTTACAAGAAGTTATAAAGAATAAAATACCAGTTAGAATATTAGATGAAATGATAAAAAAAGAAAATGAAGGTAATAATATGAATGAAAATGTTAATAATCCTAATATAACAACACCAGTTGTTAATAATACATTAAATCCTGGATTTTTATATGATGGAAATATGAATCAACCAGTATCACAAGAAAATCTTAATAATGGTACTTCAGTAAATTTAACATCGATGGTTAGTGAAAGTATGAATATGAATCAGCCTTTAAATACAGAAGCTGTTAATACTTCACAAGTAGGTCCATTTACTCCAGTTAATACTAATGTAATTGAAAAATCTAATACAAATCCTTCTCTAGTTAGTCAAAATAACAATAATTTACCAACAGAAGAAAAACCTGTAATAGAAAATCAAATTACACCATCAGTAGAAGTTCAAAAGGTAACAAATGAAAATGTTACTACAACAGAAGCTAATAATTTAGTAGCAAATATACCTATGCCATTAGAAACATCTAAACCAGAAGAAGCGAAAAAAATAGAAGAATCAACTCAACAAGTTGTTGAATCAGAAGAAAATGCTAATACTCAAAAATTAAATATTAATACAGAAGAAATTAATAAAGAAATAAATAAAATTATGAATGATTCTGAAACAAAAGAAGCGGAAAATAATTCTACAGAAGATAGTAGTTCTTTTGATCCAAATAGATTTAAGAAAGTAGATTTTAATTCAGAAATTAAACAAACTATATCTGGAGAAGAAGTAATAGGAGAAGGTCTTTTAGCAGGAAAACCTGTAACAGAAGAAAAAGAACTAGAATCAACTCAAGAAAATATTGTAGGAAAAATAGATCCTATTAAAGTACCTGCATATACATTAAATAATAATAATTCACAAACTGAAATTCCATCTACTGAATTAGTTATGAACGAAGAAGTTAAAAATGATGTAGAACCAGCTCCTATAGTAGAAAATAATACAAATAATATTCCAATTACAAATATGTCTAATGGACAAGTTTTGATCAGTCAAACTGGTGGAATGGTATTACCTACTAATCAAGAATTAGGAAGTACTAATAATGTATCTACCGAACCGAATGAAAATATAAAAAGTTTGATTAATTCACAAGATTTAAAATTAGCACTTATTGGAATAGGTAACGTAATTAATAATTTAAAAGCAAGAGGAATAGAAGTAAAAGAAGTAAGAAAAACTTATGCAGATCACTTAGAATTAACTTTAGAAATTAAGAAAAATTAAACACTTATTTAAAGTGTTTTTTCTTTTACAACTATATTTATTATCTTTTTTTTGATATTATATATATGTAAATTTAACAATTTAAATTCTAGGAGGATTAATGGCAAAAGTAATATCTTTGGTAAATCAAAAAGGTGGAGTAGGAAAAACAACTACAAGTATTAATTTAGCAGCATCACTAGCGATTTTAGGAAAACGAGTTTTATTAATAGATTTTGATCCTCAAGGTAATGCTACTACAGGTTTAGGTATAAATAAAGCAAATATAGAAAATAGTATATTTGAAGTTATGAATGAAGAAGTTAGTGTAGAGCAAGCAATAGTAAAAACAGCATATAGTAGATTAGATATAATCCCTTCTTTAATTAGTTTAGCTAAATTATCTATGGCTCTTGATGATAAAGTAAAAATAGATCCAAATTTTAATAAAAATTTACAATTAAAAAAGGTTTTATTTAAAATTTTAGAAAGATACGATTATATAATTATTGATTGTCCACCTTCTTTAGATATTTTTAGTAAAAATGCAATGGGAGCATCAAATTCAATAATTATTCCAGTACAATGTGAATTTTATGCTCTAGAAGGAATTACACAAATTTTAAATACTATAAGTATTGCAAAGAAGACAATAAATCCTAACTTATCAATAGAAGGAGTATTACTTACAATGCTTGATTCTAGAACTATATTAGGCTTTGAAGTAGTAGAAGACATAAGAAAATATTTTAAAGAAAAAGTATACAATACTATAATACCTAGAATGGTAAAATTAAGTGAAGCACCTAGTCATGGTAAACCAATTATAGATTATGATCCAAAATGTAGAGGTACAGAAGCTTATTTAAATTTAGCAAAGGAAGTGATTGAAAGAAATGGAAACTAAAAGAAAAGCTTTAGGAAAAGGATTGGAAGATTTATTTGGTGATACTTTAGATTTTAATGAAGTAGAAAAAGAAATAACTGCTAAAACACCAAAAAATGAAATAAAAGAAATAGAACTTTCAGAATTAAGATCTAATCCATATCAACCAAGAAAAACTTTTGATGAAGAAAAATTGCAAGAATTGGCTTCATCTATTAAAGAACATGGAGTATTTCAACCTATAATAGTAAAGAAAAGTATAATAAAAGGTTATGAAATAGTAGCTGGTGAAAGAAGAGTTAGAGCTTCTATAATGGCAGGAAAAACAACAATACCAGCAATAATAAAAGATTTTACTGATCAAGAAATGATGGAAATAGCATTACTTGAAAATTTACAAAGAGAAAATTTAAATGCTATAGAAGAAGCATCTGCATATGAAGGTTTAATTAAATCCTTATCTTTAACACAAGAAGAATTAGCTAAAAAATTAGGTAAGAGTAGAAGTCATATTACTAATATGCTTGGTTTACTTAGTTTAAATGAAAAAGTTAAAAAAGAAGTTCGTTTAGGTAAAATATCTGCAGGTCATGCAAGAGTTTTATCAAAGATGTCTAATGAAGAACAAATAGAAAATTTAGCAGAAAGAGTTATAAATGAAGGATTAAGTGTAAGGGAATTAGAAAGATTATCTCAAGATAACACTTTAGAAAAAAAACATGTTATAACTAAAAAACCGACATTACAAAATGAAATATTTAGAGATTTTGAAGAAGGTTTAGAAGATAAATTAGGTACAAAAGTAACTATCAAAAATAAAAAGATAGAAATATACTTTAATAATAAAAATGATTTAGAAAGAATTTTAGACATTTTAGAAGTGGAGTAATTTAATGAATTTGAACATTAATGATATATTTAAAACATTATTGCCTGTTATTATATATATATTATTGTATTTTTTAATAACAAAAGCATTAAAAATTATGCTTAGGACAAAAGATAAAAATTTTAAAAAAAGAGAAACTATATATAGATTTATAAAAAATATATTAAAGATATTAATATTAATATTGATAGTATTAACAATATTATCTTCTCTAGGTTTTAATGTAAAAGGATTTGTAGCAGGACTTGGACTTGCAGGAGCTGTAATGGGGCTTGCTTTTCAAGATTTTATAAAAGATATAATAGCAGGGATAACTATTATTACAGAAGATTATTTTTCTATTGGAGATGTTATAGAAATAGAAGATTTTAAAGGAACTGTTTTAAATATTACACTTAGAACAACAAAAATTAAAAAGTGGGATGGTCCAGTATTAATTATAAATAATAAAATGATTACAAAAGTAATTAATAGTTCTATGTATAATAGTTTTGCTATAGTTGATATTTTAGTAGATATAAAGGAAAATACAGAAAAAATAAATAGTCTTTTAAATAAAAAATTAGAAAACTTTGATAAAACATTAGATAAAAATATAGTTGATAAACCTAAAATATTAGGAATAAACAAAATTGATAAGAACTATCAATCTATAAGAATAATATGTGAAACAAAAGCAGAAGAACAATATAATATAGAAAGACTTTTAAGAAAATACGTAGTAGATGTATTGTTAAAAGAAAAAATTAATATGCCTTATGAAAGGTTAAATCTTAAAAATGAAAGATAAAGAAGAAAATATAAAATTAAACTCTAAAGTTATTATGAAAAAAGGTCATCCATGTGGAAGTAATTTGTGGGAAGTTATGAGACTTGGTGCAGATATAAAGCTGAAATGTATTAACTGTGGAAGAGTTATATTAATTAGTAGAGTTGAATTTAATAAAAAATTAAAGAAAGTTGTAGAATAAAAATGGCAAAGAAAATAAAGTTTAAAAAATTCTATTTAAATCCAATATATATATTTTTAATATTATCTATTGTTTTAATTTTTATAACATCAGTATTATATTTTTTAAAAGTAAATACTAATTATAAAATAATAGATGCAATATCAAAAGAAACAAAAATAGTACCAGTTTATATAAATAATTTATTAACTAGAGAAACATTTAATGATGTTTTTATAAATTCTATAAAGAACTTACTATCATATAAGTACTTTTATTATATTTTAGTATCATTTATCTCTATAGCTTTTTTATCAGCATCAGGATTTTTAGATGCATTATTTAAAAAAATTAGTTTTATGAAAAGTACTACTATAACTTATGTTTTAGTACTAATATCAATGGTTTCTAAAGTTTTTGGAGATTTTCCAATGGTATTTCTTATACCATTTGCAGCATTACTATATAAATATAATAAAAGAAATCCTATATTAGGAGTAGTTACTGTGTATGCTTCAGTAACATTTACTTATGGAATTAATTTGATTTTTGGAATTTATCAATACAATATTTCAGAAATTGCATATGCTACTATGAATTATATAGAAGAAGGTTCATATTTATCATTTACTTCAATAATGTTTGTATCAATTGTTACTATTTTAATATTAAGTTTTATATTAACTTATATTTTAGAAAATTTAGTAAATAAAATACTTCCAAAATATAAAGAAAAAGAAGAAGAGTTAGAAATAGTAACTAAAGAAAACGTTATAGATAATAAATCTTTTTTACTATCAATCATAAGTGGTTTTGTTATATTTTTAACTTTTATTTATTGTTTAATACCAAAATTACCATATTCAGGTTTATTATTAGATCACAATATGCCTAAATATATAAATAAGATTTTTTCTTCAAATAGTATGGTAATAGATGGATTTATATTTTATGTTTTACTCATATCAATAGTTATTTCTATAATTTATGCTGTTAATTCTAAAATATATAAAAATATTAATGAATTTATGAATAAAGTGTTTTTACAATTTCAAAATTTTGGAACAGTTGTAATTATGATGTACTTCTTTATAATGTTTATTAGACTTTATGAAATAAGTAATATTGGACTATTTATAACAAGCTTTTTAAGTAATTTATTAGATAAAGAAGGATTTACAAGTATAGCTTTAATAGCACTAGCTATTTTTGTTATAGCCATCTCAGGTTTATTTTTACCATCATATTCTGAAAAATGGAAAGTTATATCAGGAGTTTTAATTCCAAAGTTTAATTTATCTAGTATGACAGCTGGATATGCAACATTTCTTTATACAGCTAGTGATGCTATGTTAAAGGCAATTTCACCTTTCTTTGGAGGATTTATTATATATTTAATATTTTTAAATATATATAATACAGATGAAAATCCAATTGGTATAAAAAAATCAATAGCTTTATTAAGACCAATAGTTGTAATTGTGATTATAGCTTTAGTTGCAATAACAATATTTACATACATATTAGGATTACCAATTGGTCCTAATGTAAAACCAATTATTTAGGAGAATATTTATGAGTTTAAAAGCAGGGATTGTAGGATTACCTAATGTAGGTAAATCAACTTTATTTAATGCCATTACAAAACAAAATATATTATCTGCAAATTATCCTTTTGCTACTATAGAACCAAATCTTGGAACAGTTTTTGTTAATGATAAGCGTTTAGAGAAATTAAATGAAATTTTTAAACCTAAATCATTAGTACCTACAAGTTATGAATTTATAGATATAGCAGGTTTAGTTAAAGGTGCTGCAGATGGAGAAGGTTTAGGAAATAAATTTTTATCACATATTAGAGAAGTAGATGCAATATGTGAAGTAGTTAGATGTTTTGAAGATAATAATATAATTCATGTTAATTCTATAGTTAATCCGCTTTCTGATGTAGAGATAATTAATTTAGAGTTATCTTTAGCAGATTTAGCAATTATAACAAATAGGTTATCTAAAATTAGTAAAAAAGTAAAAACAGAGAAAAATAAATCAGATTTATTAGAATATGAAACATTAATTAAATGTGAAGAAAATTTAAAAAATAACATTTCTATTAGAAATATTTCATTAACAGAAGAAGAAAAATTATCTATAAAATCATATAATTTTTTAACTATGAAACCTATTATTTATTTAGCAAATATAAAAGAAGAAGATATAAATACTGATAATATTTATGTTAAACAATTAAAAGAATATGCTGAAAAAGAAAATTCTACAGTTATAGAAGTATGTGTTAAGTTAGAAGAAGAATTAAAAGATTTAGAAGAACAAGAAAAAGAAGAAATGTTATTAGCAGTTAATATGAAAAAATCAGCATTAGATAACTTAATAATTTCTACATATGAAATATTAAATTTAGCTACATTTTTTACAGTTGGAAAAGATGAAGTAAAAGCATGGACATATAAAAAAGGTATGACTGCTAAAGAATGTGCAGGTTTAATTCATAGTGATATACAAAAAGGATTTATAAAAGCAGAAGTATACAATTATAAAGATTTAATGGAATATCCTGATGAAAATATGTTAAAAGAAAAAGGGAAGATTAGAATAGAAGGAAAAGATTATATAATGCAAGATGGAGATATATGTTTTTTCAAATTTAATGTATAATTAAATTTAGAAGGGAGATAGTGTAATATGTTAAAAAAAGTTTTTATATGGTTGTTTTTAGGTTTTTTAATAACTTTTGCAGCCAGTTATATGGCAATTGATAATCTTGATATAATATATGAAGTATTTGCAAAAATTCCATATTTGATAGTCATTATATTCTGTTTACCAATTGTTATTGCTGTACTTTTATCTGGAATTATTAAGAAAATACCTCCAGTTATAACTATTATTTTATATATTATATATTGTGTAATAACAGGAGTTAGTTTAGGATTTGTTTTGCTTTCATTTACAGCATCATCAATTATTAGTTGTTTGTTAGCAACTGGTATAATATTTTTAATATGTGCTTTCATATCATGGAATTCAGATTACGATTTTAGTAATTGGGGAAAAATATTATTATTTTCACTTATAGGAGCAATAGTTGTAAGTTTATTAAATTATTTTATTTTCAATTCTGAATTGTTATATATAGGTATTAATGCTATAGTTACTGCCATATTTATTGGTTATATGTTATATGATGTTAATAGAATAAAACAAGAACAAAGTAATGATGAAGATAAAAATTTACCAATTCAATTAGCATTTCAATTATATTTAGATTTAATTAATTTATTTATAAGATTATTAGAATTATTTGGAAGAAGAAAATAATTGTTATTCGAGGATAAAATGAAAAAAACAAAAAGCGAAAAATATTTGAATGATATAGATGGTAATAATTTTAAAGAAATAAAAAAATTATTTTACATATTATTGGTTATTTTTGTAATATTAGTACCTATATATATAGTTTTACAATTATCTTCAAATAAAAATAATGATGTAAAAATTGAAAATAAATATAATGAAAATAAAATTTTAGCTACTTCTGTTTTAGAAAAAATAGGAGAGTATTATGTTATTTTTTATGATTATTCAGATAATAATTTATCAACTTTAATTAATAATTTTAGAAATAAAAAAAATAAAATATATGAAGTTAATACAAAAGATGCATTAAATAAAAGATATTTAGTTAAAGATAAAAAAGATGTAATTATAGATAAGAATAATCTTAAAATAAAAGATAATATGTTAGTAAAAATCAAAAATAATAAAGTAGAAGAAATTATTTATGATAACGATATACAAACAAGATTGAAATAATCTTGTTTTTTTGTTAAAAACTCTTGATTTTCCTTATGTTTTTGGTATAATTTAAGTCGTATGTGACAGCGATGATGTGGGAGATTGCTGAAGCACCTGGTGAAGTTGTTTAACAATTACAAGGGTTTCAGGTAACTTTTACGGAGTATGTTTATACTAGATATAAGCGAAAGGAGGATTTTTATGTCAATAGTTCGTATAAAGCTAAAGGCTTATGATCATAGAATTCTTGATAAAGCAGCAGAAAAAATTGTTGAAACAATTAAAAGATCTGGTGGAGAAATTAGTGGACCAGTACCACTTCCAACAGAAATTGAAAAGTTTACAGTTATTAAAGCTACACACAAATATAAGGATTCACGTGAACAATTCGAAAGAAGAACTCATAAAAGAATAATTGATATTAAAAACCCTGGTAAAGATACAATGGATGCATTAATGCATTTAGATTTACCAAGTGGAGTTGGTATCTTAATAAAACAATAATAGGAGGAAAAAATGAAAGGAATCTTAGGAAAAAAAGTTGGAATGACTCAAGTTTTTACTGAAGAAGGTAAATTGATTCCAGTTACAGTAATTTCAGTAGAACCAAATGTAGTTACTCAAATTAAAACTAAAGATAATGATGGGTATGAAGCAATCCAATTAGGATTTGAAACAATTAAAGAAAAAAGTTCAAACAAACCTAAAATTGGACATACTAAAAAAGCAAATACAGAACCTAAGCGCTTCTTAAGAGAAATTAGAGGAGTTAATGTTAACGATTACAAAATAGGAGATACTTTAACTGCAAATATTTTTGAAGTTGGTGATGTTATAGATATAACAGGAATTAGCAAAGGAAAAGGATTTCAAGGTTCTATAAAAAGACATAACTTTGCAAGAGGACCAATGTCTCATGGTTCACAATATCATAGAGGGGTAGGATCTTTAGGAACATTAAGACCAATGCGTGTTTTTAAAGGTACTGAACTTCCAGGTCATATGGGAGCAGAACTTACTACAATACAAAACTCAGTTATAGTAGATGTAATTGAAGATGAAAATGTAATTTTAGTTAAAGGTAATGTACCAGGACCTAAAAAAGGATTAGTTATAGTTAAATCAGCTATAAAAAATAAAGATAAAAAAATTGAAATGGCTAATCTTATAAATTATACAAAAGAAGAAAAAATTGAAGAAGTAGCAGAAGAAAATTCTGCAGAAAGTCAAGAATAGGAGGATTTAATGAAAAAGTCAGTTGATGTATTTAACGTTAAAGGTGAAAAAATCGAAGCTTTAAAACTAAATCCAGAAGTATTCGAAAATGAAATAAATGAAAAAGCTATTAATGATGCAATTATTTTAACTTTAGCTTGTCAAAGACAAGGTACAAAAAAAGTTAAAACAAGAGCAGAAGTTAGTGGTGGTGGTGTAAAACCATGGAGACAAAAAGGAACAGGTAGAGCTAGAGCAGGATCTATTAGATCTAATATATTTAGACATGGTGGAGTAGCTTTAGGACCAGTACCACAAGATTTTAGTAAAAAAATGAACAAGAAAGTTGCTAAAATGGCATTAAAAAGTGCTATTACATCTAAGTTAGAAGATTTAGTAGTAGTTGAAGATATCAAGTTAGTAACACCAAAAACAAAAGAAGTTTTAAATATTTTAGATAATTTAAAATTATTAAATGAAAAAGTATTAATTGTTGTACCAGAATTGGATGAAAACATGATATTAGCAAGTAGAAATATAACTAATGTAATACTTTTAGAAGTTAGTGAATTAAATGTTTTAGATATAATTAATAATTCTAAAATATTAATGACAAAAGAAGCATTAAAAGAAGTAGAGGAGGTGTTAAATTATGCATACTAAATATTTAGAAATAATTAAAACACCAATAGTTACGGAAAAATCTAGTAATGATCAAAATAATTACAATAAATATACATTTAAAGTTGATACAAGAAGTAATAAAACTGAAATAAAAGAAGCAGTTCAAAAAATATTTGGAGTAAAAGTTTTAGAAGTACAAACTATAAATGTAAAACCTAAAAAGAAAAGGGTAGGACGTTATTCAGGATTCACAAAAAAATATAAAAAAGCAATTATAACATTAGAACCTGGACAAACTCTTGAAGCTAAGTAATAGGAGGTTTTAGATGGCAATAAAATTATATAAACCAACAAATAATGCAGAACGTGGTAAAAGTACTTTAAAAAATGAAATATTAACAAAAAAAGTAAAACCTGAAAAAAGTTTACTTGAATCAACAAGTAAAACTGGTGGAAGAAACCACAGTGGAAAAATTACAGTTAGACATATAGGTGGAGGAGCAAAAAGAAAATATCGTAAAATAGATTTTAAGAGAAATAAATTAGATATTTTAGGAAGAGTTGCTTCAATAGAATATGATCCAAATAGAACTGCAAACATCGCTTTAATTAATTATAGAGATGGAGAAAAAAGATATATTTTAGCACCAGAAGGTTTAATTGTAGGGCAAGATATAATAGCTGGAGAAACAGCAGATATTAAAGTAGGTAATGCATTACCACTTGGAAATATACCTGTTGGTACAGTTATTCATAATGTAGAATTAAGACCTGGAAAAGGTGGAGAATTAGCAAGAAGTGCTGGAAGTAAAGCACAAATTATCGGTAGAGAAGATAAATATGTAATGGTTAGATTAACAAGTGGGGAACAAAGATTAATACTAAAAACTTGTTATGCAACTATTGGAGAAGTAGGAAACTCAGATTATGAACTTGTATCTTTAGGAAAAGCTGGAAGAACAAGACATATGGGAATAAGACCTACAGTTAGAGGTTCAGTTATGAACCCTAATGATCACCCACATGGTGGAGGAGAAGGTAGAGCTCCAATTGGACGTAGTGGACCTATGACACCTTGGGGTAAACCAGCGCTTGGATTTAAGACAAGAAAGAAAAAAGCTTCTGATAAGTTAATTGTTAGAAGAAGAAACAAGTAGGAGGAAACATGGCAAGAAGTGTAAAAAAAGGACCTTATGTTTTTGAAAGATTGTTTGCAAAAGTGCAAAAAATGAATCAAGAAGGTAAAAAAGAAGTTATTAAAACTTGGTCAAGAAGATCTACTATATTTCCTGATTTTATAGGACATACATTTGCTGTATATAATGGTAAAGAATTTATACCAGTATATGTTACAGAAAATATGGTTGGACATAAATTAGGAGAATTTTCACCTACTAGAAAATTTGGTGGACATGCTGGTTCTAAGAAAGAAGGTAAGAGATAATGGATAAGAAAGAAACTAGAGCATTAACTAGAAATCTTAGAATTTCACCTTTTAGAGCTAGATTAGTTATAGATTTAATAAGAGGAAAAGATGCATTAGAAGCACAAACTATTTTAACTAATACAAATAAGAAAGCAGCTAGATTAATATTAAAAACATTAAATTCTGCTATCGCTAATGCAAAAGAAAATTTAAATATAGAAGCAAGCAATTTATATGTAAAAGATGCAAGAATAGATATGGGAGCAACTTTAAAGAGACATAAATTTGATTCAAGAGGACGTATTGGTCACAAAGATCATCAATTTAGTCATATTTTAGTAGTTGTAAGAGAAAAATAAGGAGGAAATATGGGACAAAAAGTTAATCCAATTGGTTTAAGATTAGGAATAAATAAAGATTGGCAATCTAACTGGTATGCTGATTCAAAAGATGTACCAAAACTTCTTAATACAGATCTTAAACTACGTAAATTTTTAAAAACTAGATTAAAAGATGCAAGTGTTGGAAATGTTACTATTGAAAGAACAGATAAGAACACTGAAGTTACTATATTCACATCAAAACCTGGTGTAATAATAGGACAAGGTGGTTCTGAAATGAAAAAACTTACTTCAGAAATAGAAAAAATAGTTGAAGGAAAAGTTAAAGTATCTATAGTAGAAATTAAACAACCTGAGTTAAATGCATCAATAGTTGCACAAGATATAGCTAAACAAATAGAAAATAGAGTATCATTTAGAACAGCACAAAAAAGAGCTATTAGAAACGCTAGAAAAGCAGGAGCTAAAGGTATTAAAACATTAGCATCTGGTAGACTAGGTGGAGTTGAAATGGCTAGAAATGAAGGTTATTCTGAAGGTACAGTGTCACTTCATACTTTAAGAGCAGATATTGATTATGCACAAGCAGAAGCTGATACAACTTATGGAAAAATCGGTATTAAAGTTTGGATTTATAGAGGTGAAACTTTAGGAAAAACTGAAAAAAATGATAATAAAAAGTTTTTCAAAAGAGATAATAACAAGAAAAATAAGGAGGTAGTATCAAATGCTAATTCCATCAAGAACTAAATTTAGAAAAGTACATAGATTAACTCATGAAGGAAAAGCAAAAGGAAATACTACATTAACTAAAGGTGAATTTGGTATTCAAGCTTTAACTGGAGCATGGATTACATCTAATCAAATAGAAGCAGCTCGTGTAGCTATGAATCGTTACATGAGTAGAGGTGGTAAAGTGTATATAAATATATTTCCACATATGCCACTTACTAAGAAAGCTATCGGTACTAGACAAGGATCTGGTAAAGGAGCAGTAGACTCATGGGTAGCAGTAGTAAAATCAGGTAAAATTATGTTTGAAGTTTCTGGTGTAACAGAAGAAGTAGCACGTGAAGCTATAAGATTAGCAGGACATAAATTACCAGTTAAAACTAAGTTTGTAAAAAGGGAAGGAGATAAATAATGAAAGCTGAAGAAATAAAAAAATTATCAAATGAAGAAATAATTTCAAAGATAAAAGCTGATAAAGAAGAATTATTTAATTTACGTTTTCAATTGGCTAATGGTCAACTTGAAAAACCTTCTCGTTTAAAAGACTTAAGAAGAGAAGTTGCAAGACTAAAAACAGAATTAAGAGAAAGAGAACTTAATAAGTAGGGAGGGAATATGAAAAAGACAAGAAAAGAATTTATTGGTAAAGTTGTAAGTAATGTTAATGATAAAACTATTACAGTTTTAGTAGAAACTTATAAAAAACACCCTCTTTATGGAAAAAGAGTTAAGTATTCTAAAAAATACGCAGTACACGACGAACAAAATATAGCTAAAGTGGGAGATAAAGTTAAGATAGTTGAAACAAGACCATTATCTAAAACTAAATATTTTGCTTTAGTAGAAGTAGTTGAAAAAGCGATAATATTATAGTTAGGTAAAGGAGGAATAAGATGATTCAACAAGAAACACGTCTAAAGGTTGCTGATAACTCTGGAGCAAGAGAATTATTAGTTATAAGAGTATTAGGCGGAAGCAAAGTTAAAAGTGGAAACATTGGTGACATTGTTGTTGGGACAGTTAAGAAAGCTATACCTAACGGTAATGTTAAACAAGGAGCAGTTGTAAAAGCTGTAATAGTTAGAACAAAAAGTGGTCTTAGAAGAGAAGATGGTTCTTATATAAAATTTAATGATAATGCTTGTGTTATTATTAATGCAGATAAAAACCCTATAGGAACTCGTATCTTTGGACCAGTAGCAAGAGAAATAAGAAAAGGATACATGAAAATTATATCTCTAGCTAAGGAAGTATTATAAGGAGGATATATGAACTTTAAAGTAAATGATAAAGTAATAGTAATTACTGGTAAAGATAAAGGTAAAGTAGGAAAAATCCTAAAAGTACTTCGTGACAAAAATAAAGTAATAGTAGAAGGTATCAATATCATCAAAAAAAGTCAAAAGCCAAATGGTGTAACAACTGGAGGTATAGTTGAAAAAGAAGCAGCAATACATATTTCAAATGTTATGCATATAGATCCAAAAACTAATAAAAGAACTAGAATTGGTAAAGCTTTTGATAAAGATGGAAATAAATATAGAGTTAGTAAGAAAACTAATGAAAAGATAGCTTAGAAAGGATAAATTATGAATGTATTAAAAGAAAAGTATATTAAAGAAATAGTACCAACTTTAAAAGAAAAACATAACTATAAATCAGTGATGGAAGTTCCTAAGTTGGAAAAAATAGTTATCAATATTGGTGTTGGTGAAGCAAATAATGATCATAAATTATTAGATGCTGCAGTTCGTGATTTATCTTTAATATCAGGACAAAAACCTGTTATTACAAAAGCTAAAAAATCTATAGCAGCATTTAAATTAAGAGAAGGTCAATCAATTGGTTGTAAAGTGACATTAAGAGGAGAAAATATGTATAACTTTTTATATAAATTAGTTAACATATCATTACCTGATGTTATGGACTTTAGAGGTGTAAATCCAAAAGCATTTGATGGAAACGGAAATTATACACTTGGAATTAAAGAACAATTAGTTTTTAAAGAAATTAAATTTGATGATGTAGTAAAAGTAAGAGGAATGGACATAGTTTTTGTTACAACAGCAAAAACAGATGCTGAAGCATATGAATTATTATCAGCTTTAGGTGTTCCTTTTAGAAAGTAGGTAAATATGGCAAAGAAGAGTATGTTAGTAAAAGCTAATCGTAAAAAGAAATTTAAGGTTAGGGAATATACAAGATGTCAAGTTTGTGGTAGACCACATTCAGTAATTTCAAAATTTGGAATATGCCGTATTTGTTTAAGAGAATTAGCTAATCAAGGACAAATACCTGGTGTTAAAAAATCAAGCTGGTAATAATAAAATGAAGGAGGTTATATTATGGCTATAGTAACTGATACAATTGCAGATATGCTAACTAGAATTAGAAATGCAAATGCTATGCGTTATGAAGAAGTAATAATTCCATCTTCTAAGCTAAAATTAGAAATAGCTAATATATTTAAAAATGAAGGATATATTTCTAATTTTGAGCTTGTTGATGAAGATAAAGTAGAAAAAAATATCAAAATCACCCTAAAATACAATAATAAAGAAAGAGTAATAACAGGACTTAAGAGAATTTCTAAGCCAGGACTTAGAGTTTATGCTAAAGTTGAAGATGTACCAAGAGTTTTAAATGGTTTAGGTACAGCTATTATTTCTACTTCACAAGGTTTAATGACTGATAAAGAAGCAAGAAGTAAAAACTTAGGTGGAGAAGTTCTATTATATATTTGGTAGGAGATTAATATGAGTAGAATAGGAAATAGAGTATTAACTATACCAGCTAATGTAGAAATAAAACAAGAAAATGGAATTATTTCTATTAAAGGTCAAAAGGGTGAATTAAGACATGTTATTCCTGAAGGAATAGAAGTAAATGTTGAAGGTAACGAAATTAAAGTAACTAGAAAATCAGATTTATATAAACCTTTTCATGGTACTACCAATGCTTTAATATCAAATATGTTATTAGGTGTTACAGAAGGATATGTTAAAGGATTAGAAATAGTTGGAGTTGGTTATAAATTTCAATTACAAGGAAATAAATTAATTGTTCAAGCAGGATATTCAAAACCTGTTGAAATAGAAGTTCCTGCAGGAATAGAAATAGAAGTATTAAATAATACAGAAATTAATATCAAAGGTATTAATAAAGAATTAGTTGGAGAATTTGCAGCTAATATTAGAAAAATAAGAAAACCAGAACCATATAAAGGTAAAGGTATAAAATATAAAGATGAAAAAATAAGAAGAAAAGAAGGAAAGAAGGCAGCTTAAGGAGGTAAAAAATGATAATAAAAACTAGTAGAAATGATCTTCGTAAAAAAAGACATTTGAAAATAAGAAAAAATATTCATGGTACACTTGAAATGCCAAGATTAAATGTATTTCGTTCTAATTCTAATATTTTTGCAAGTCTTATAGATGATGTTAATGGTAACACTTTAGTTTCATCATCATCATTAACTTTAAATATAAAAAACGGTAGCAATATTGAAGCTGCAAAAGTAGTAGGAAAGGATCTTGCAGAAAAAGCAAAAGCTAAAAAAATAAAAAAAGTTGTATTCGATCGTGGTGGATACTTATATCATGGTAGAGTACAAGCTTTAGCAGATGCTTGTAGAGAAGCAGGATTAGAATTTTAAGGAGGCCTTATGGAAGAAAAAGAAACTAAAAAAGTTGTAAGAAAGCCAAGAAGAATCCAAAAAGATAAAATGGTTAAGGCTAAATTATATGAAGAACAAGTTGTTGAAGTAAAAAGTGTAACAAAAGTAAATAAAGGTGGAAGACAAAGAAGATTTTCTGCACTTGTAGTTGTAGGTGATAGAAAAGGTAAAGTAGGAATAGGTATGGGAAAAGCAGCAGAAGTACCAGATGCTATTCAAAAAGCTTCTCAACAAGCAACTAAAAATGTAACAAAAGTATATATTGCAGATGGAGATACTGTATCTCATGAAGCTATTGGTAAAGTTGGAAGTACTAGAGTTATTTTAAAACCTGCTAAAGAAGGTACAGGGCTTGTTGCAGGTGGAGCAGTTAGAAATATTTTAGAACTTGCAGGATTTAAAAACGTTGTTTCTAAATCTTTAGGAGCAAGAACTAAGAAGAATATGGCAGAATCTACAATAAAAGCTTTAAAAGAACAAAAGTCTCCAGAATATATTGCTAAGTTGCGTGGAAAAACTAAAGAGGAGATATTAGGATAATGAAATTACATGAATTAAAGAAATATGCTGGATCTGTTCAAGAAAGAAAAAGAGTTGGTAGAGGTCCAGGATCAGGACTTGGTAAAACAAGTGGAAGAGGTCAAAAAGGACAAAAAGCAAGAAGTGGTTCAAGTATTCCAGCAACTTTTGAAGGTGGTCAATTACCTTTATATAGAAGAATACCAAAAAGAGGATTCAACAATAAATTTAGAACAGAATATGCTACTATAAATTTAACAGATCTTAACAGATTTGAAGATAACACAAATGTTACACCTGAATTATTAAAAGAAACAGGAATTATAAAAAAACAATTAAGTGGTATCAAAATATTAGCAGATGGAGATTTAGAAAAGAAATTAAAAATTTCAGCACATAAATTTTCTAAAAAAGCTATAGAAAAAATTGAAAAATCAGGAAGCTCATACGAGGTAATTTAATATGTTTTCAATATTAAAGCAATTAAAGAGTAGTAAAAATAAAGATATAAGAAAGAGAATTTATTTTACATTGTTCGCTTTATTTATATTCTTTATTGGTACTACAATAAAAGTTCCAGGAACTAAAGATTATACATCATCTTTAGGTTTTGTAGAGTTACTTAATGTAATGGGTGGTGGAGCGTTGAAAAGATTTTCGCTTTTAGCTCTTGGAGTAATGCCTTATATTACATCGGAAATTATAATGGAACTATTGCAAATGGATATTATTCCATATTTTAGTGAATTAAAGAAACAAGGTCCTGTAGGACGTCAAAAAATTACTAAAATAGGAAGATATTTAGGAATCTTTGTTGCTTTTATACAAGGGATAGTATTTTCATTTTTGATAAACGGTTCAAATTTAGCACCAACAAAAGTAATATATATTGCTACAGTTTTAACTGCAGGTACTGCATTTTTAATGTGGTTAGGTGATCAAATTACTAGAAAAGGTTTAGGTAATGGTTTATCTTTAATAATTATGGCTGGGATAGTATTTTCATTGCCAGAAATGTTTAAACAAGCATTTAGCATATTGATAACTTCAGGAAAATATCAATTTTGGATAGGATTACTCTTATTTATTGCATTCGTTATAGTATATGCATTAATAATAGTAGGAGTAGTATTTGTTCAAGAAGCAGAAAGAAGAGTTCCTATAAAATATGTTAATAAAACAACTACATTTGAAAGTAATGATAAATCATTTATGCCATTTAAGATAAATTCTGCTGGAGTTATTCCAGTTATCTTTGCATCGAGTTTGATGGCTATAATTTCAACCGTTGCTCAATTTACTAAAAATCAAGCTTTTATAAAATTTACTCAAAATTATTTAGATTATACTAAAATAACAGGGATTATAATATTTGCAGTATTAATTTATATATTTTCATATTTTTATACATATATTCAAATTAAACCTGAAGAATTGGCAAAAAATTTAAATGAAAATGGTGGTTTTATACCAGGTATTAGACCAGGTAAAGAAACAGAAAATTATGTTACAAAATTATTAATGAGTGTTACCTTTTTAGGAGGAGCATTTATAGTAATAATTGCAATTTTACCTATTTTATTTAATAAAATAACTAATTTACCTCAAGTTATTACTTTAGGTGGAACAGGATTGTTAATAGTAGTAGGAGTTGCTCTTGAAACATATAAGCAATTAGAAGGAAGCTTAGTAGCTAGAAATTATAAAAGGGAATATAGAAGAAAGTGAAAAATATAATTTTGATTGCTCCTCCAGGAGCAGGAAAAGGAACTTTGTCAGAAAAGTTAGTAAAAGCATATAATTATATTCATATTTCTACTGGTGATTTAATAAGAAAACATCCAGAATATATGAAAACTATAACATCTGGAAATTTGATATCTGATAATCAAATTATCGAAATTTTAAAAGAAGAATTACAAAAAATAAATGGAGATAAACATTTTATATTAGATGGTTATCCAAGAACATATGAACAAGTTGTTCATATGACTAATTTATTTAAAGAATTGAACATAACGGATTATATAGTAATTAATTTTGATGTTAATAAAGAAATATTAATAGATAGAATATTAAATAGAGTAATATGTAATAATTGTAAACATGTATATAATATTAAAGACTTAAAAGATAATAATAAGTGTCCTAATTGTGAATCTATAATTATTAGAAGAACAGATGATACATTAGAAACTTTTGAGAAAAGATATAATATTTATATTCAAAATATCGATGCTATATCAAAATATTTAAATAAACAAAATAAATTGTTTAAATTAGATAGTTATACAAGCGAAAATATTAAAGATTTAGATATAACTAAAATCTTAGGAGATATAATTTGATAACAATTAAAACAAAAGAAGAAATAGAATATATGAAAAAAGCCGGTGATATAGTCTATAAAACTCATATGTATTTAAAAGATTTTATAAAACCAGGTATTACTACAAAAGAATTAAATGATTTAGCAGATGATTTTATAATAAATAAATGCAAATCATATCCTTCATTTAAAGGGCTATATGGATTTCCAGGTACTATTTGTATAAGTGTAAACGAAGAAGTGGTACATGGAATTCCATCAGCTCGTAAATTAAAAGAAGGAGATTTAGTAAAGTTAGATATAGGCGCTAGTTATAAAGGATATCATGGAGATTCTGCATATACATATCCAGTTGGTAAAATAACTGAAGAAGAAGAGATGTTATTAAGAGAAACTAAAAACGCTTTATTTAAAGGAATAGAACAAGTTAAACCTGGAAATAGAATTGGTGATATTAGTTATGCAATTGAACAACATGCTAAAAAATATAATTTAGGAGTAGTTGAAGAATTATGTGGGCATGGGGTAGGAACTAAAGTTCATGAGGATCCTAATGTCTTAAACTATGGTAATAAAAATGAAGGACCTATTTTAAAAGAAGGAATGGTTATTGCGATAGAACCAATGCTTAATTTAGGTACTAAAAAAATATATATGTTAGATGATGATTGGACTATAATTACTGCAGATAAGAAAAAATCTGCTCACTTTGAACATACAGTAGCAGTAACAAAAGATGGTTATGAAATATTGACAGGAGATTGGAGATAAATGGCTCAAGGAAATATTGAGGTAGAAGGAATAGTGAAAGAAATACTACCTGGTGGAAATTTTAAAGTAGAATTAGAAAATGGATATTTAGTAGAAGCACATGTTTCTGGTAAAATCCGAATGAATTACATTCGCATTTTACCAGGTGATAAAGTGATATTAGAATTATCACCATATGATTTAACACATGGACGTATTAAATATAGAAAATAGGAGGAAAAATGAAAGTAAGAGCATCAGTAAAACCAATTTGTGATAAATGCAAAGTGGTAAAAAGAAAAGGAAGAATTGAAATTATTTGTGAAAATCCAAAACACAAACAAAGACAAGGTTAGGAGGAAGTAAAATATGGCTCGTATAAAAGGTGTAGATATACCAAATAATAAACAAGTTGTAATATCATTAACTTATATTTATGGTATTGGTAATTCAAGAGCTGCTGAAATATTAAAAGCAGTAAATATAGATCCATCAACAAAAGTATCTGATTTAAGTAATGATCAATTAGATTTAATTAGAGAAGAACTAAATAAATATTCATTAGAAGGTGATCTTAGAAGAGAAGTTAATATGAATATTAAAACAAAGATGGAAATAAAAAGTTATCAAGGTATTAGACATAAAAAAGGTTTACCTGTAAGAGGACAAAATACTAGAAGCAACGCTAGAACTCGTAAAGGTAAAGGAAAAACAGTTGCAAATAAGAAGAAATAGTTAGGAGGAAAATATGGCTTACAAACCTAGAAAAAGAAAAGTTAAAAAGAATATTCCAGAAGGATGTGCACATATCACTTCAACTTTCAATAATACTATAACAACATTTTCAGATGTTGAAGGAAATGCTCTAGCTTGGTCATCAAGTGGAGCTATTGGATATAAAGGTAGCAAAAAATCTACTCCTTTTGCTGCAGGTAATGCAGCAGAAGCAGCAGCAAAAAAAGCTTACGATTTAGGAATGAGAAAAGTAGAAGTATTTGTTAGAGGTTTAGGACCAGGTAGAGAAGCAGCTATCAGATCTATTGCAGGAGCAGGAATAGAAATTACAGCAATCAATGATGTTACACCAATCCCTCACAATGGATGTCGTCCACCAAAAAGACCACGTGGTTAATGAAAAAGGGAGGTATATTTCATGATTCAATTTGAAAAACCAAATTATAAAATTACAGATTATGTAGAAAATGATTTTTATGGAAGATTTGAATTAGATCCATTAGAAAGAGGATTTGGTTTAACTATTGGTAATGTTCTAAGAAGAGTAATGTTATCATCATTACCAGGTTCTGCAATAAGCAGTGTTAAAATAGAAGGAGTTTTACATGAATTCCAAACTATTCCTGGAGTAGTTGAAGATGTAACTACTATAATTTTAAATTTAAAAAGTATAGTAATTAAAAATCATTCAAAAGATTTAAAAGTTATTACATTAAAAAGTGATAAAAAAGGACCAGTAAAAGCATCAGATATAGTTACAGATTCTGATATTGAAATAATTAACAAAGATTTAATTATTTGTAACCTTGAAGAAGGTGGAAAAATAGATATGAAGATGACTGTATCTAATGGTAGAGGTTACTTAAGAAACGAAGAAAATAAACAATTATTAGATATTAAAGAAGTTGGAGTAATTGCAACAGATTCTAATTTTACTCCTATAGAAAGAGTATCTTATGAAGTAGAAAAAACAAGAGTAGGAAGAGATGAAAGCTATGATAAACTAATACTTAATGTATGGACAAATGGTTCAATGAAGCCAGAAGAAGCAGTAGCTTTAGCTTCTCAAATTGTTATAGAACATTTTCAAATTTTAACAAATTTAAGCAATATTTCTAATGTTACAGGTATGATGAAAGAAAAAGAAGTAGATCCTAAGAAAACTACTTTAGCAACAGCTATAGAAGATTTAGATTTATCTGTAAGAAGCTATAATTGTTTAAAGAAAGAAGGAATTTTATCAGTTGAAGAATTGACAGATAAAACAGAATTAGAAATTCAAAGAATTAAAAATTTAGGTAAAAAATCTTATAAAGAAATAATTCAAAAAATAAAAGATTTAGGACTTGAATTTAAAGAAGAAGACTAGGAGGCAAAATGGCATATAGAAAATTAGGCGTAGATAATAAACATAGAAAAAGTATGCTTTCAAATTTAACTCGTGAGATTCTTATGAAAGAAGAAATCAAAACAACAGAAGCTAGAGCAAAAGAAGCTCGTAAGTTTGTTGATAAAATGATTACTTATGGAAAAAGAGGAGATCTTACTTCAAGAAGAAAAGCATTAGCATTTTTAAGAAATGATAAAGAAGTAGTTAATAAAATTTTTAATGATTTAGCTAAAAGATATGAAACTAGAAATGGTGGATATACAAGAATAGTAAAATTACAAGAAAGAATTGGAGATAATACTTTAATCGTTTCAATTAGTTTAGTATAAAATGAGTTTATTTAACTCATTTTTTATTATATAATGACCTTAGTAGAGGAGATATGTTATGAAAAATAATAAAAAAATAATGATATCAGTACTAGTTATATCAATTTTAGTTTTAATATTTTCTTTAACTTATATATTTTTAATAAATAAAACTAGTGATAAAACATTACTTATGAAAAGTTTTGAAGAAATATCAAATGTTATAGAAAGTAATTTACCAAGTAAAGAAATAAAAGATTTTGTATTAAAAGGTGAAATAAGTTCAAATTTTTTTAATAAAATAAACTTTGAAATAAAAAACAAAAATATAGATTTTGAAATTTTAGTTAATAATACAATATTAACTTATCAAAATAAAGAAGCTTATATTTATAATTCGAATTTCAAAAACTTAGGCTTTTTAAAAAAGAAAGATTTAGTTAATTCTTCATTAGTTAATGATCAAAATTATAAAGAAAATTATATGATTATTAAAAATTCAATGTTAAAAGCTTTAGAAAAAATATTAAAACCATCTAATTTTAAAAAAACTAAAGAAAAAGATATTGATAAATATCTTTTGAAAATAAATAGTGATGATATGGCCTCATTTTTCAAAGAATTATCTCAAGACAAAAAGTTTACAGATTTATATAAAAAACTTACTAATAAAGAATTTAATGATAAAGGAAATAGTGATTTTTCAAAGAAAGAAACCTTTGAATATGTAGTATATGCAAAAGATAATAAAATACAAAAAGTATTGATTAATAAAGAAATATCTGTAGTTTTTAATAATGAATATAAAACAGTTTATTACAAAAATAAAAATATTGATTTAAAAGTTAAAATTAAGAATAATACTATTTTTGAAAATGTTAATTTAAAATATAATAATATTAATTTTGATATGACTTTAACATCATCAAAATCTAATCAATATAATTATGATATAAAATATAATTATTTATCTAATACATATACATGGAAATTAATATATATAAAAGAAAAATATATAGAATTGACAGGAAATGATATTAACTTAAAAGTTAATATCGATATGAATAAAAATGTAACTTTAACAAAAGTTGATTCTACAGTAAGAGAAGCAACTAATGAAGAACTAGAAGGGATAGTAATTAACTTATTACAAACTATTATCAAAGCATGAGTTTAAAACAAGAAAAAAGAAACAGTTCTTTAAATTTATTAAAAATTATCGCTATTTTTATGATAGTCATTTTTCATTGTGTATATAAAGGTATAGAATTTGCAAAATTACCAGAATATAATAAATTTTTATATTATGTTTTCTTTCATTTTGGAGAAATTGGAGTAAATATTTTTATGATAATTTCTGGATATTTTTTGATAACTAAAAATCAAATAGAAAAGAAAAAAATTTTCAAATTGATTTTTGAAATTTATTTATATTCATTTTTAGCAATAGCTATATTGTTTTTATTTAATAAATATACCTTTGATATAAAAGATATTTTTCCTATAAACTTTTCATATTATTGGTATATAACAGATTACTTAATAATATATATTTTTAGTCCATATATAAATAAATTAGCTAATAATATTACTCAAAATGAATATAAAAAGCTTTTAATTTTGTTTATAGTGTTGTTTTCTTTATTTCCGACATTTTTAGGAATTTTTGATGGAAATATTGAAGGTTTTGAATATTATAATAGAATCATATGGTTGTTGTTTTTGTATTTATTAGGTGGTTATTTTAGATTGTATTCATCAAAAATGAGTATATTAAATTATTCTTTTAAAAAGTTATTCTTAATTTTAATATTGTCCATAGGTTTTTTAGTATCATTTATAGTATTTTCGTACTTATCAAACTTTTATACAATAAATTTAAAGACAAAATCGGTGATGAAACTAAAAATTAAATCCATATTTTCACTAATTTTCTTGGGAATTTCTGCTTTGGGATTTGCTCAGAAAAATGATTTTTCATTCAAAAGAGTGATAAA
>ERZ773054.502-NODE-502-length-30466-cov-20.447009_pt1 | contig 30466 bp, 28 predicted proteins | sample MGYA00580630_ERZ773054 | MGnify/ENA primary metagenome ERZ773054 (study PRJEB29015, sample SAMEA2737994) | human oral metagenome | biome: human oral; feature: human-associated habitat; material: dental | place: China | collected 2115 ... | reverse complement strand
TGAGCGGCGCAGATTTGATTTTGGGCGCGGTCGGCGTGTTGCAGTTTGAAGTCGTTACCTCGCGCCTCGCCAACGAATACGGCGTAGAAGCCGTGTTCGACAGCGCATCCATCTGGTCGGCACGCTGGGTATCGTGCGAAGACAAGAAAAAACTGGCGGAGTTTGAAAAAGCCAATGCGGGCAACCTTGCCATCGACGCAGGCGGCAATCTCGCCTACCTCGCTCCCAACCGCGTGAATTTGGGACTCACACAAGAACGCTGGCCGGACATCGTGTTCCATGAAACGCGCGAACATTCGGTGAAGCTGAACGGCTGATAAAGAAAGTGCAGGCTGCTTTTTAAGGTTTTGAAACCTGAAAAGCAGCCTGCACTTTTGTTTGCCCAATACCTTTGCAAAATCTCATCTTTGGTATATTTCTTCGCAATGCGCTTCTCTAACGCTTGAAAATATTTCACTATTCTCCGCGCGTTCTGCGATGCTATTTTTGAGATGCGTTCAAATCTGAGGTTTTGCAAAGGTCTCTGCCAGTGTTTATCCCTGTGTGTGGCGGCATAGGTTTTCAGGCTGCCTCAATGGCGAAAACCGCCTGCGGGAACAGGCGGTTTGCATGCGGTGCGGTGTTTTACAGGTTCGGATTAACGATGATTTTGACGGCGGATTCGTTGTTGTGAATCAGACGCTCGAAGCCTTCGGAAATCAGTTCGTCCAGCTTGATGCGCTGGGTGATGAAAGGTTCGAGGTTGATTTTGCCTTCTTCCACCAGTTTGATGGTTTCGGCGTGGTCGTTGCAGTAGGCGATGGTGCCGCGCACGTCCAGTTCCTTCATCACCACGCTGTGTACGTTGATGGTGGCGGGGCGGCTCCAAATGGAGACGATAACCAGATTTGCGGTCGGTTTGCAGGCGGCAACCAGCGTGTCCAGCACTTTGTTTACGCTGGTGCATTCAAACGCGACATCCACGCCTTGGCCGTTGGTCAGTTTCAGCGTTTCTGCCACCACGTCCACTTCGGACGGGTCGAAGATGTAGTCGGCAACGCCGGATTCGCGGGCTTTCTCTTTGCGCGCCTTGCTCAGTTCGGTGATGATGACTTTTACGCCTTTGGCTTTCAACACGGCGGAGAGCAGCAGCCCGATTGGACCTGCGCCGCCCACCAGTGCCACGTCACCTGCTTTCGCCCCGCTGCGGACATAGGCGTGGTGTCCCACGGAAAGCGGTTCAATCAGCGCGGCTTCGTCCAACGGGATTTTGTCGGAAATCGGATGCACCCAGCGGCGTTTCACGGCGATTTTTTCTGCCAACCCGCCGCCGCAGCCGCCCAGGCCGATGAAGTTCATGTCTTTGGAGAGGTGGTAGTTGCTGCCCGGACCGGTCGGCACGTCGTCGCGGATGATGTAGGGCTCAACCACTACATGCTGGCCGACTTTGATGTCGTCCACGCCTTCGCCCACGGCATAGACCACGCCGGAGAATTCGTGTCCCATGGTTACGGGCGCGGATTCGCCCGAAATCGGGTGCGGATGGCCGCAGGGCGGGATGAAAATCGGACCTTCCATAAATTCGTGCAGGTCTGTGCCGCAGATGCCGCACCAAGCCACTTTGATGCCGACTGTGCCGGGGGCTACGGTGGGTTCGGGGATATCTTCCACGCGGATGTCGCCTTTGTCGTAGAAACGTGCTGCTTTCATAAGTTATGCTCCAATCGAGGTTTTGAGGATAAGCCGTTCAGGCTGCCTTTGCTGCCGTGCAGCCTTGGGGCGGATAACAAACGGGCGGTGCTTCTGTCCGCTTGCAGCATAGCGGCGCGCTGCCCGAAGCGGCGGCCGCACAGAAATGAGTATAGTGATTTTTGGGGAAGTGTTAAAGTTCTTTTACAAAAGTGAGTTGGGGGTGTTCGTTGCCCACGCGTTCGTCTCCGAAAGGCAGCCTGCACTTTTTATCATGGATTAAAACCAACAAGTTACTGCTTTGACATGCCTTGTATCCTGTTTATAGTGGATTCAAATAAAAATGAGACAAGGCGGCGAGCCGCAAGGCGTACAGGCGGTACGTCAAGGCGAGCCAACGCTGTATCATTGCGATTTTAATCCACTATATTTTCATCCGCGATATTTTGCCTTTTATTCCGCAAACGTCTTACCGCGAAACACGCGCACCGCGTTGCCGCGTGCCGCGTCAGCGTTGTGCAAAACTGTCTTGCAGGCTACCTGAAAAAGAAAATTGGATTCCCTAAAATTTATATTTTAAGTAATCCAATTTTATTATGGATTTTGGTTCATTATATAATCTTTAATTCCAAAAGGGTCTAATTCCTGTTTGTAATCTTCTCTCAATCCATTATCCAAATAATATTGTAATTGGTAGTCCAAATGTTCTTTAAAATACTCTTTTCCAAAAAATTCATATATTTGTAAGAATTGAAGTGTAATATAATTAAGGTTGACGGCAGGAATATGCTCCCCACGAATATCAGCTGCCTTGTGAAATTGTGATACAATCGTTTTATATACCATTAAAATTTCTACATCACTAGTTTTATTTGTTGGAGCCAGCTTGCCACTACTTTCTTTGGATATAAGGCGGTAACCTTGAATAACCAATTGTTCCATATGTTTTAATTTTTATTTTGGTTATAGTTTTCTTCCAAATTATTTGTTGTTGATGGTGGTAGCCCAAAACGGTTTTCTCCGTTCGTTCCTTTTCTAAATAATAATACGATACCTAAAAAGAAATTAACCAATGGAATAAGCATTAAAATTGCCCACCAACCTGATGCATCAATATCATGCAATCGTTTTACACCCGAATAAATATCAACCCATATTATTGCAATTAGTAAAATAAATAATAACGCCTCTGTTCCCCTTGAATTACCGACAGCAGAAAAAAGCATCAATAAAATGGCACTAAGAATGCGAAAACCTAAAAATGGTAATCTTGCCATGCGTCCCTTAATCATAATTAATTCCCTAACTTTAAAGATTTTAAAAGCTTCATTTTAGAATTTATTACGACTTTTAACAACTAACCAAAAATGATAAAATCAACACTTCAAATATCGAAAACCACACTTTCAGGTAACCTGAAAGAAATTAAAGGATAAAAAATGGAAGTCCACGACAAAATTCGCGTGATGAGAGAAATCAACCAATGGTCGCAAGAAGAAATGGCGGAAAAATTGGCTATGTCCGCCAATGGTTATGCGAAAATCGAACGTGGGCAAACTAACATAAATATTGAGAAACTAAAACAAATTGCACAAATTTTTAACATTGATATGGTAGATTTAATTACCAATCAAGATAAAACGTTTTTCTTTTCCATCGGCGACAATAATGTAAATAGCCATAATAATCTAAATTCAATGGATAAATTCCAATTATTGCTTGATGCAAAAGATGAATTATTAAAACAAAAAGACAAAGAAATTGAAGCGTTAAAAGAAATCATTGCGTTATTAAAAGCCAATGTAGAAAAATAAAAAGGTTGGGATTTTTTCCCAACCTTTTTTTAGGCAGCCTGAAAACGCGTGGGCAACGAGTGCCTACCCTGTATAAACTCTTTATTCCGCAAACATTTTGCCGCGAAACACGCGCACCGCGTTGCCGCGTTCCAAACGGTAAAGCTGTGCGTGTGCGTCGGCGGCGTGTTGGTCCAGCCGTTCCGCGTGTTGTGCGGCGAGCTTCACCGCCAAAAGTTCCAGCGCGCGTTTTTTGTTGGCGTGCTGGCTGCGTTCGCTTTCCACGCGCACGGATACGCCGGTGGCCATGTGCACGGCGCGCACCGCGCTTTCGGTTTTATTGACGTGCTGCCCGCCTTTTCCGCCCGCGCGGCAGGTTTCAAAGCGCACTTCGCCCTCTTCGGGCAGCGTGGGGAGGTCGGGCAGGCGCGACACGGCGACAAACCAGTTTTTGCGCGCATGGTTGGGGCGGAACGGGCTGGCGCAGACCCATTGCAGCGTGCCGAGCCATCGTTGTGCAAAATTGTCTTGCAGGCTGCCTGAAACGGCAACGACGGCGGACATCAGCCCGTGTTTGCTGGGCGTTTCGGACAGGATTTCCGCGTCCAGCCCCACCGCTTCGGCTTCGCGCAGCATTTGGCGCAAGGCGAAGCGGGCGAAATATTGGCATTCGGCCGGTGCCTGTCCTGTGGAGAGTTGCAGGTAAATCATGGAGTTTCCTTGTGGTTTATATTGTGCAGGCTGCCTGAAACATTATTTTTCATTTTCGGACGGAACGACGTTTTGCCGTCAAAGCCTTTGCTGGCGATTTTTGCGGCATTGTCCATCGGCGGCGCGGTTTCGGCATCGGTTTTTAATTGCGATAGATAGGCAACAATGTTCTGCCACACAAAATCTGCATCTATAAAGATACCGAGTGCGGAAAGCTGCGGATTTTCCGCATAACAGGGTGTGTTTAGCGCGTCCGTGTCCTGCTTGTAGTCAGAGAAGCGGTAATATTCCAGCAAAAGGGGAATAGTGCGGTAGGGTTGTTGGTATTCCCGGCTGCGGTTGTCGGCATGTGTGACCAGCCGTTCCATGCACAAATCGGAATAATGCCGCCTCCATCCGTAAAGATTGTCAAAAGGCGCGAAATAATGAGAACCCAAGGCATATTCTGTGCCGTCGCGAAACGTTAAAACGCAATAGCGGCGGTATCTTTTCGTGCAGCGGTAGCCCACGTCGGTCAAATCAAACGATGTGTACACCTTTTGGCCCGTGTGGAACAGATATACCGCCTGATGGCCAATATATAGGCAGGAATGCGCGACAGCGGGCAAGGGATAGTCCCAGCGTTCGGGCGGCGCGGGCAGGGTGTGCAGATAGCCTTGTTGCACGCCTTGCGGCAGCAGACTGTTGTTGCGGCGGTCGAACACCAAAATCGGGTCTTGTCCGTATTTGCTGACGAGATAGTCGTAATAGTCTTTGAATTTACTGATGATTTTCATATGTTCTTTCAGTGAAACCGAAGTGCAGGCTGCCTGAGCCGCTCAATCGGCGCAGCCGCCTGCCGTTTTATACGTCAGCACGGGTTTCATGCGTGCCACCAGTTCAATCAAACCCGCGTCCAGCATGGCGGCGATGACGTCGTCGATTTTTTTGTAGGCCTGCGGGGCTTCTTCAAAAATCAAGGTTTTATCTTCGCAGACCACCACGCTGCCGAATGCGGTTTGGCGCAGGCTGTCGGTGGAATATTTGTGCGACAGCCGTCCTTTGCATTCGCTGCGCTGCCATTTGCGGCCTGCGCCGTGTGCCAGCGAGAACAGCGATTGGGCGGCGTTTTCCGCCATCGGGCGGACCAGATAGCTGTAATCGCCGCGCGAACCGGGAATCAGCACCAAACCGCAGTCGGACGGCGTGGCACCTTTGCGGTGCAGCCAGCCTGCTTCGCCATCCAGCCGGACGGATTGCAGGAAATTGTGGTGAATATCCAGCAGGCACGCGCCTTCCGTGTGCCAGCGCGCCAGCATGCGCTCGGCAATCAGGCGGCGGTTGGCGCGGGCAAAATCCAGCGCGGCGGCGTGCTGCGCCAGATATTCGGCAGCTTCGGGCGTATTTTCAGGCAGCCCTGCGTGTCCGAACCGGTCCACATGGGTGCGCAAAACAGCCTGTCCCAAGCCGCGCGAACCGCTGTGTACCAAAAGTTGCAGGCATTGGGCGTTGAAATGTTCGGGCAGCAGTTCGGGCGCGTAAATGGTGTCCACTGCCTGTAATTCGGCAAAATGGTTGCCGCCGCCGATGGTGCCGAGTGCGGCGCGGTGTGCGGTTTGGGGCAGCAGTTCGCTAATCCGCGCGTCCCAACTGTCGTCCAGCGGTGCGTCAATACTGCCCAACTGTTTGACCAATTTGGCGGTTTTGGATTTATGCGCCGACAAGTCGGTCTGCCAGAATGCCATGCCGCAGCCGATGTCGTTGCCGATAAGTGCGGGATAGAAATGCGACACGCTGAAAAATGCCGCGCCAATCGGATAGCCGCGCCCTGCATGCAAATCGGGCATGCCGGCCGCGCGGCGGATGTGCGGCAGTTTTGCGGTGGTTTCCAGCTGTTGGACGGCGTTGCCTTCAATCCAAGTGTTTGAGTTTTTGATAATAGTGATTAAATTGCCCATGTTCGGGTGCTTTCTTGATATGGTTGATAAACATAAACATGAGACAAGGCGACACCGCCCGCCGTGTACGGAGAGTACATAAGGGCGTTGGCAACGCCGTATCATGAAAATGTTCAGCAACGATAAACCGTCAGACACGGTGCAGGCTGCCTGAAACGGCATGGCACAAGTGTTCTGCGGAATGTTTTGAGGAAAGCAGTCTGAAAGCAGGCAAAGAGATGTTAAGAAACGCGCTGTGCGTTCAGGCTGCGTTGGGTTCGGATAGAGATGATGTTGTTTTGCATGGTGTTATCCTTTCTGTAACGCAGTGGGTTGAAAAAATGTGAAGCGCGCATTATGGCGCAGTTTGTACGAATAAAGCAATTTCCTGATGGTTGGATTGGATTAAACGCGGTAAAAATGCAACAGTCAGCGGATTCTGGCTATTTTTGCACTGCCAATACGGAATCCTTTCGGTGTGGTGTATCGGCTGTTGCATCTTTGATGATGAAGTGCAGGCTGCTTTTGTTTGGCTTGCCTGCCGCTGTAAAAAGCAGCCTGCACACCGCCATGCACTGCGTGTAAAACTCCGCTATAATCCGCATTAACAAAATTTAACCGCCGTTTTGCATATGAACGGCATTTTCTTTCTGCGTTTTCATTATGAATTGGCACTATATTTTTCAAGCCGCGCCCCGCTTTGTCGATGCGGCAAAACTCACGCTGGAACTGGCGGCATACGGCATTGTGTTGTCGCTGGCGGTTGGTTTGGCGGCTGCCGTCTGCATAGCCTACCGGCTGCCCGTGCTGGACAGGCTTGCGCGCGGCTATGTGGAGCTTTCGCGCAATACACCTTTGTTAATCCAGCTGTTTTTTCTGTATTACGGCCTGCCCAAAATCGGCATCAAAATCGACGGGTTCACCTGCGGCGTGATGGCGCTGGTGTTTTTGGGCGGCGGTTATATGGCCGAAGCCTTGCGCGCGGGTTTGCTGGCGGTGCCGAAAGGGCAGACCGAGGCGGCCAAAGCCATCGGTTTGGGCAACGTGCAGATTTTCCGATATGTCGTGCTGCCGCAGGCTTGGGCGGTGTCTTTGCCGGCCATTGCCGCTAATGTGTTGTTTTTAATTAAGGAAACATCAGTGATTGGCGCGGTTTCGGTGGCGGAGCTGATGTTTGTCACCAAAGACATCATCGGCATGGACTATAAAACCAACGAGGCATTGTTTTTGTTGTTTGTCAGCTATTTGATTATCCTGCTGCCCGTGTCCGTGTGGGCGCGATATGCGGAACGCAAGGTGCGGAGGGCGAAATATGGTGCTTGACTGGCTTATGGAAGGGCAAAACCTTCAGCGTTTGGCGGCGGGGCTGTGGCTCACGGCAAAAATTTCGTTTATATCGGTGGGCATTTCCTGCGTTACCGGCACGGTATTCGGTTTGCTGATGCGTTCGCGCAATGCGTTGCTGCGTGCAGGCTGCTTTCTTTATCTGGAAGCCGTGCGCATCATCCCCATTTTGGTGTGGCTGTTTTTGCTGTATTTCGGTCTGCCGGAGTGGACGGGCATCCATCTGGACGGGCTTTGGGTGTGCGTGTGGATATTCGTGCTGTGGGGCACGGCGGAAATGGGCGATTTGGTGCGCGGCGCATTGCAATCCATCGACAAACACCAAATCGAAGCGGGTTTGGCACTGGGGCTGAACCGCCGCCAAATCTTTTTATACATTGAAGCGCCGCAAGGCCTGCGCCGCGTGTTGCCCAGCGCCATCAACTTGTTCACGCGCATGGTGAAAACCAGTTCGCTCGCCGCCCTGATTGGCGTGATTGAAGTGGTGAAAGTCGGCCAGCAAATCATTGAAAACTCGCTACTCACCCAGCCCAATGCCTCGCTTTGGGTGTATGGTCTGATTTTCATTCTGTATTTTATCGTGTGTTATCCGCTTTCTTTGATGGCCAACCGGCTGGAAAAGAAATGGACGGTATGAACAAAAAAGCAGCCTGCACTTTGAAAAAGAAGGTGCAGGCTGCTTTTTTGCCTCTGCCGCAAAGAGACATCGGCAGAAAGCAAAACCCCTTGTTGGGCAACAAGGGGTTTAAAAATGAGTGGCGGAGGCTGTGAGATTCGAACTCACGGAGGGCTATCAACCCTCGACGGTTTTCAAGACCGTTGCATTAAACCGCTCTGCCAAACCTCCGCGTCTTGAAGAGCAGCAATATACATGGATTCCTTGTGCGTATCAAGGGATTTCGCGTAAAAAACCGCAAAAAAGGATTATTTGCTTCATTTTAATCACAATTTAATTTCCTTTTTAGGCGTTGGAAACAATAACGCATTGATTGCAATTAAATTACCGTATCGAAAAAGCAGCCTGCACATTGTCGAAACCGAGTGCAGGCTGCTTTTGCAAATTTTTTTCAAAATACTCTTGACAATTTGGTTTTCTGCCCCATCTTGAGGGCAAGAATGATGAAAAACCGCCGTTCCCACCAAGGGCGCGGCAGAAAAGGAAGATATTCATGAGATACGATAAATTAACCACCAAATTCCAGTCCGCCCTGCAAACCGCGCAAAGCCAAGCCTTGGCGGCCGACAATGCCTATTTGGAAGCAACGCACGTTTTGAAAGCGCTGCTGGACGATACGGAGAGCGGCATGGGTGCGTTGCTGGTGAATGCCGGCGGCAACCTGTCGAGCATCAAACAAGGGGTGCAGGCTGCTTTGAACAGCCTGCCGAAAGTGTCGGGGCAGGGCGGCGAAATGATGCCCAGCCGCGAACTGCAAAATGTGCTTAACCTGATGGACAAAGCGGCCGTGAAGCGCGGCGATGCCTATATCGCCAGCGAACTGTTCCTGCTGGGCCTGTTGCAGGAAAACGGCGCAACAGGGCAGATTCTGAAAAACGCAGGCGTTACCGAAGTGCGGCTGAACCAAGCTATTGACCAATTGAATCAAGGAAAAACCGTGGACAATCCCAATGCAGAAGACCAACGCGAAGCGTTGAAAAAATACACGCTGGATTTAACCGAACGTGCGCGCAGCGGCAAACTCGACCCCGTTATCGGCCGCGATGACGAAATCCGCCGCGCTATTCAGGTGCTGCAACGGCGTACCAAAAACAATCCCGTGCTGATTGGCGAACCTGGTGTCGGCAAAACCGCGATTGTGGAAGGTTTGGCGCAGCGCATCGTGAACGGCGAAGTGCCCGAATCCCTGCGCGGCAAACGCCTGCTGGTGCTGGATTTGGCGGCCTTGATTGCCGGCGCGAAATACCGCGGCGAATTTGAAGAACGCCTGAAAGCGGTGCTGAACGATTTGGCAGAGGACGACGGCAACACGCTGATTTTTATTGACGAAATTCATACACTGGTGGGTGCAGGTAAAACAGACGGCGCTATGGACGCGGGCAATATGCTGAAACCGGCCTTGGCGCGCGGCGAACTGCACTGCATCGGCGCAACCACGCTGGACGAATACCGCCAATACATCGAAAAAGATGCCGCGCTGGAACGCCGTTTCCAAAAAGTGCTGGTGGGCGAACCGAGCGTGGAAGACACGATTGCAATTCTGCGCGGCTTGCAGGACCGCTACGAAATCCACCACGGCGTGGAGATTACCGACCCGGCGATTGTGGCGGCGGCAGAATTGTCCAACCGCTACATCACCGACCGCTTCCTACCTGATAAAGCCATTGATTTGATTGACGAAGCGGCCAGCCGCATCAAAATCGAGAAAGAAACCAAACCCGAGCAGATGGACAAGCTCGACCGCCGCATTATCCAACTGAAAATGGAGAAAATGCACGTTTCCAAAGAAAGCGACGAGGCGAGCAAAAAACGTTTGGCTTTGATTGACGAAGAAATTGCCGGTTTGGAAAAAGAATATGCCGATTTGGATGAAGTGTGGAAGGCTGAAAAAGCCTCTGCCGTGAACCTGACCGATTTGAAGGCGCACATCGACGAAATCAAACATAAAATCGAGCAAGCCAAGCGTGTGGGCGATTACGGCAAGGCTTCGGAGTTGGAATACGGAGAATTGCCCAAACTGACTCTGCAACTGAAAGAAGTGGAGCGTGCAGGCAGCCTGAAAACGGCCAACACACTGTTCCGCACCGAAGTGGGCGCGGAAGAAATTGCCGAAATCGTGTCGCGCATGACGGGAATTCCCGTATCTAAAATGATGGAAGGCGAACGCGAAAAACTGCTGCGCATGGAAGACGTATTGCACCAGCGCGTGGTGGGACAGGACGAAGCTGTGCGCGCCGTGGCCGACGCCATTCGCCGCAGCCGCTCTGGCCTTGCCGACCCGAACAAGCCTTACGGCAGCTTCCTGTTCTTGGGCCCGACCGGCGTGGGTAAAACCGAGTTGTGCAAAACGCTGGCCAGTTTCCTGTTTGACAGCGAAGACCATTTAATCCGCGTGGATATGTCGGAATACATGGAAAAACACAGCGTTGCGCGGCTGATTGGTGCGCCTCCGGGTTATGTGGGCTATGAAGAGGGCGGTTATCTGACCGAGCAGGTGCGCCGCAAACCGTACAGCGTGATTTTGCTGGACGAAGTGGAAAAAGCGCATCCGGATGTGTTTAACATCCTGCTGCAAGTGCTGGACGACGGACGTTTGACCGACGGACAAGGCCGCACGGTGGATTTCAAAAACACCGTGGTGGTGATGACGAGCAACATCGGCAGCCAGCACATTCAGGAACTGGGTGCGGACGCGCCGTATGAAGCCGTGAAAGCTGCCGTGATGTCTGATGTAAAAGACTATTTCCGCCCCGAACTCATCAACCGTATTGACGAAGTGGTGGTGTTCCACGCGCTCGGTCAGGCGCACATCCGCCGCATTGCGCAAATCCAGTTGGACGGCCTGAAAAAACGTTTGGAAGCGCAAGGCCTGTATTTGCAGGTGTCCGATGCCGCTTTGGACGTGTTGGCGAAGGCCGGGTTTGATCCGATTTACGGCGCGCGTCCGCTCAAACGGGCGATTCAGTCGGAAATTGAAAATCCGCTGGCCAAAGCGCTGCTGGCAGGGAAATATGCTGCGGGCAGTACGATTAAAGTGGAAGCGGATGGCGATACGTTAGTATTTGCCTAATGTGGCCGCGATGAAAAAGCAGCCTGCACTTCTGGAAACGGAAGTGCAGGCTGCTTTTTGGGTTTGACGAATAAGCCAAAACAAAAAACCTACTGTGTTGTCAGTAGGTTTTTGTGTATTTTGGCGGAGTAGGAGGGATTCGAACCCTCGATCCAGGTTATAGCCCAGATGCACCCTTAGCAGGGGTGTGCCTTCAGCCTCTCAGCCACTACTCCATTTGGAAACCAGCATTCTACTGTGGCGCTGGGATAATCGTCAATCCTTATTCTGTGCAGAGAGAATAATGCAATGTTTTTATTGTGATAAATATTTACGCATTAAGAGGCATTCGGCTTGGATGTGTTCGTTCAGCGGCATGATGGCTTCGCCCAGCGATTCGTAGCCGTTGATTCGGTAAAATTCAATGGAATTTTTGGAGGCGTACAGGCTCAATAAGCTCAAATCGGCTTGTATGGCGAGGGCTTCCGCCTTTTTCAGCAGGGCGGTGCCCAAGCCGGAATAATGTACCACGGGGTGGACATATAACGCTTCCAGTTGCGCTTCGGCATAGTTCAACAGGAAAAATCCCTGAATTCGGTTTTCGTATTCAATCAGCCACAGCGCTTTGTTTGGATTGTCGATTGGGCCGAGATAGCTTTCCGGTTCCAGCAGGTCGAGCCATGCGTTCATGATTTCCGGGGTGTAGCTTTTCAGGCAGGAATAGCGGACGGCATGGCGGTGTACGCGCAAAATCTGGGGGCAGTCTTCGTGACGTGCCGGACGCAGCAGCGTGGGCAGTTGGGGCATCATGGGTGTTCGGTGGGAAGGGTTGGTGTGTGGGCGTGCATTATATAGCGGATTGGGCGGATTTTCGATATGGCGGGGCAGGGTGCAGGCTGCTTTTGCCCGCGGGCGCTATAAACATGGAAAAATCGCGTCATTCCTTATACAATCATCCCACTTTCCACATTGCGAAGAAGTTTATGGATACGCTGTTGAGTTTGAAAGTGTTTTGCCAAGTGGTGCAAAGCGGCAGTTTTACCAAGGCTGCGGAATTGTTGGATATTTCGATTCCGATGGCGAGCAAGCACGTGGCCGCCCTGGAAAAAAATTTGGGCACACAGCTGCTTTACCGCAACAACCGCAGCCTGAAGCTGACCGAGCAGGGCGAGCAATATTTCCGCGACTGTTCGCATATTTTGGAACTGCTGGCGCAGGCAAATGAGCAGGCGCAGGCCGGTGTTTGCACGCCGCAGGGGCTGTTGCGCATCAGCGCGCCGGTGTGGTTTGCCTGCGATTATTTTGCGCGGCTGGTGCAGGCGTATCGGGAAGCGTATCCCGAAGTGGAGCTGATGCTCACGCTGACCAACCGTGCGGTGGATTTAAACAGCGACGGCGAAGATTTGGCTTTACGCCTGTCGTATGGGTTGGCGGACAATATCGTTGCCAAGCCTTTGGGTAATATACCGTTTTACCTGGTGGCGTCGCCCGCGTACATCGCCCGCCACGGCCTGCCAGAAACGGTGGCGGATTTGGAACGGCACCAAGCCGTGATACCTTCTTATGCCGATATGTCGAAAATGCAAATCGAGCATTCGGGTGAAAAAAGCAGCCTGCACCTGCACGGCACGGTTGCTAGCAACCACACGCAGATGGTGGCCGCACTGATTCTGGCCGGCGCAGGCATCGGCTATATGCCTTCGTGGCTGGCGGATGACGCCCTGTCCGACGGCCGCCTCGTCCACCTGCTGCCGCAACACCAAATCAACATTCCGCCGCTATACGCCGTGTATGCCAACCGCCGCTTCATGAAGGCCAAAGTCCGCAGCTTCATCGAATTTATGCAGCAGGCCATGTCTGCGGCGCAACCATAGCCGCCGAATTTGATTGCGCCATCCGAATAGAGAAACCGCCATGTCCAGTATCCTCACCACCGTTTTCCCCAGCCCTTTGGGCGACCTGATTGCCTGTGCCACCGAACAGGGGCTCTGCCTGCTGGAATTTGTCGGCAGCCATCGCGTGGAACGCGAACAGCAGGATTTGCAGCGGCTGCTGAAACGGCCGATGATTGCGGGCACGAACGAACATTTGGCGCAGGCGGAGCAGGAATTGCGCGACTATTTTACAGGCCGCCTGCACACGTTCAACGTGGCCTTGCACACACCATCCACGCCGTTTCAGGCCGCCGTGTGGCAAGGTTTGCAGCAGATTCCTTACGGCAAAACCGCCAGCTACCGCGAACAGGCCGAACGGCTCGGCAGGCCGACCGCCGTGCGCGCCGTGGCCAATGCCAATGGGCAAAACCGCGTGTCCATCATCATTCCGTGCCACCGCGTGATTGGCGCAGACGGCAGCCTGACGGGTTACGGTGGCGGCTTGCAGCGCAAAGCATGGCTGCTGCAACACGAACAAGGCATGCAGGCTGCTTTCGGCGGCTTGTTTGATTGACGCGATAATGAACGCTTGAAAAGTGCAGGCTGCTTTTGGCAACGGCAGCCGAAACCCGCGCAAAGGAAACTCATTATGCCTGCCAACGAATACACCTTATACAACAGCCCCCTAACCGTGTTATGCCGCCTCGCCCTGCCGATGGCCGTGTGTGCCGCGTTGGCCGTTGCGCTGCTTTCCGAGCCGCCCGACAGCATTCCTTTTGCCATTATCATATTGGGCATCATCTTTCTGTTGGCTTTTTTCCTCTTATTTATCCGCGCCCTGCTCGACCGCCGCCCCCAGATCACACTCAGCCCCAAAGGCCTGTTTATCCACACAAAATTCAGCGAAAACATACTGGACGGCACGTATAAACCGCGCAAACGCAAAGAAGCGTTTTATGCGTGGCGCAATTTGGGCGACCCGACACTCGCCTCCCTTTCCTATACGCTTACCCTGCTGGCCGACAACCTGCCCGAGTTGCCCGAAGCCCGGCCGCCGCTGCCCGACAACGCCACAGACGAACAGGCGGAAGTCTTCTTGGCCGAGATGAGCCGCTATGTCGATGCGGTTGAGAAAGACATGCAAGCCATCGATAACGCGGAATTTTATTCCTTGTCGCTGTCCGTTATGGCCCTGCCGCACGGCAAACGCCTGCCGAAAATTCTGCAAAGCCTGATAGACGCGGAAAATGAAGCCGAACGGCTTGCCATTATCCAAAAGCTGCAATATAAATCGTGAGATAGCCGCGGTTCGGGCAACTCACGCCGCCAAAAGCAGCCTGCACTTTGAAAACCATCGAATCTTTGTTTTGAAACGGCACGAATCGCCCACCTGAACCCCCGCCCGAAAGGAAACCCTATGAGAGAGCTTGTCCGCCGCATCATGACTCAACTGGAACATTTGAAACAGCAGTTTCCCGAAGCCGCCGCCGCATCGGAATCGGATTTCACATTGAACGCAGGCGCGACCGAAGCCGATTTTGCCCGACTGGAAGCCGTGCTGGGCTATGCGCTGCCCGAAGAATTTAAAGAACTTTACCGCGCGGCAAATGGCGAAAGTGGTGCAGGCAGCCTGTGGCCGGACGACGAATGGCTGTCGATTGAACGCATCATCGAAGAATACGGCGTGTGGAAAACCCTGCTGGACGACGGTATGTTTGCGGACGACGACGGCACGCCTTACGACTGCGAACCCGAAGATGCCGCCATCAAAGGCGATTTGTGGTGGAACCCGAAATGGATTCCGCTGACCGCAGACGGGAGCGGCAACGGCAAAATGATCGACATGGACCCGACCAAACACGGCACGGCGGGGCAAATCATCCAAATGTGGCACGACGACGCTGCCCGCAGCAAAGAAGCCGATTCCCTGCGCGGATTCCTGACGCAATACGCCCAAGATTTGGAAGACGGCAAATATGTGCTGGACACAGAATACGGGCTGGTGTTGCAGTCTGATTTAGACGAATGGCGCAACGAGTGAAGCAGGCAAAAGCAGCCTGCACCCCATCCCATCCCCCCACTTCATACAAAGGAACCCCATCATGACCACCGACAACAAAACCTGGTCCGGCCGTTTCAACGAGCCCGTGTCCGAACTCGTCAAACAATACACCGCCTCCGTCAACTTCGACCAACGCCTCGCCCGCCACGACATCCAAGGCTCGCTCGCGCACGCGCAGATGCTGCATGAAGTCGGCGTGCTCTCCGCACAGGATTTGGCCGACATACGGCGCGGCATGGCCGAAATCCAAGCTGAAATCGAAGCAGGCAGCCTGCAATGGTCGCTTGATTTGGAAGACGTGCACATGAACATCGAACGCCGCCTCACCGACAAAATCGGCGACGCGGGCAAACGCCTGCACACCGGCCGCAGCCGCAACGACCAAGTTGCCACCGACATCCGCCTGTGGCTGCGCGACGAAATTTCCACCATCCGCCGCCTGATTAAAGACCTGCAGGCTGCCCTGCTCGATTTGGCCGAGCAAAACGCCGCCACCGTCATGCCCGGCTTCACCCATTTACAGGTAGCCCAACCCGTCAGCTTCGGCCACCACCTGCTCGCCTATGTGGAAATGTTCGGCCGCGACGACGAACGCATGGCCGACTGCCGCCGCCGCACCAACCGAATGCCGCTGGGCGCCGCCGCGCTGGCCGGCACCACCTTCCCCGTCCGCCGCGAAACCACCGCCGCGCTGTTGGGCTTCGAGCAAATCTGCCAAAACTCGCTCGATGCCGTGTCCGACCGCGACTTCGCCATCGAATTCACCGCCGCCGCCTCGCTGGTGATGGTGCATTTGAGCCGCCTGTCCGAAGAACTGATTTTGTGGATGTCGCCCCGCTTCGGCTTCATCGACATTGCCGACCGCTTCTGCACCGGTTCAAGCATCATGCCGCAGAAGAAAAACCCCGACGTGCCCGAACTCGTGCGCGGCAAATCCGGCCGCGTCATCGGCCACCTCACCGGCTTGATAATGCTGATGAAATCCCAACCACTGGCGTATAACAAAGACAATCAGGAAGACAAAGAGCCGCTCTTCGACACCGTGGACACGCTCATCGACACCCTGCGGATTTACGCCGACATGATGCGCGGCATCACCGTGAAGCCCGAAGCCATGCGCGCCGCCGTGCTGCAAGGCTTCGCCACCGCCACCGATTTGGCGGATTATCTGGTCAAAAAAGGCCTGCCCTTCCGCGACAGCCACGAAGCCGTCGCCCAAGCCGTGCGCCACGCCGAACAGGCAGGCTGCGGGCTGGAAGACCTGCCGCTCACCGTGCTGCAAGGCTTCAGCGCATTGATTGAAAACGATGTTTATGAAGTGCTCACCCCCGAAGGCAGCCTGAACGCCCGCAACCACTTGGGCGGCACCGCGCCGGAGCAGGTGAAGTTTCAGGTAGCCCGCTGGCGGAAATTGCTGGCGGCAGATGCGTAACAGCGGTTTCAGGCAGCCTGCACTTTGGATTTGGAAAGTGCAGGCTGCTTTTCGGGTGTTCAGGTAGCCCGTAAGGCGGTTTGGAAGGCTGCCTGAAACCTTAAAAGCAGCCTGCACCCCGCACCCCGGAAAGAAGCGACCATGACCAAACAAGAACTTCACGAACTGATGCGGCAACTGGACGAAAAATACTTCCTGCCGGACGAATGGCGGCGCAGCCGCGTCATCTTCTCCGAAGCAGACGGCGAAGAAGCCCAATGGCGCGAATATTTGCGCCAAAACGAACACAGCCTGTTTTATGACAACCTGTGCCTGCTTATCCGCCACAACGGCAGCATCGCCACCCAAGGGCGGCCGGACGGCGTTCCTGCGAAAGATTTCCTGCTGCAAAACTACGAAGAGTTGGTGAAAAAGCGCGTTTACCTGATAGGCAGCCAGCTGTCGCTGTATCTGTTTTGCGCGGACGGGCACGATTTCCTGCCCGTTGCAAAGGCGCAGCTGAAAGATACCCGCAGCAACACGGACGGTGACGCGATGAGTGCATTGTTTCTCAAAAGCCCAATGGCCGAACCGTATGTCCGGCAGGCAATGGAATACTACCAACGGCTGATACACGTGCAAAACGGGCAGCCAAACGGTAACACGGCGGAAGACGCAATGGTACGCGTGTTGGAAAGCCTGGCTGACGTGTCGGAAGAAGACCGGAAAATATTATCGCAAAACAAAAACTTTATCCGCCATTTGGAAGCGTTCGCGGAAACCGCCGCCGGCAGGGATGCCAAAGGGCAGGCATACGACAACGCGTTGATTGTCGCATGCATACTGCTGTCCGTGCCGGCGTTTTTAGTGGATGACAAGGATGTTTCCGTGCTGCTTCTTCTGCTGTGCGGCTTCGGTTCTTATCTTGCCAGCTGCTGCCAAGTGGGGCGGATGCTGCACCAATACCGCCAAACGGGCTATGTTTCCCCCAGCCGCGCCCAAAAATTTTCGCTTTTCTGCCTGCCCGTGATATTCGCCGCCATGTGGCTGCTGTGGATACGCACCGTGCCGTATAACTGGATCGCCATATATCTGGTCGTCGGCGTGCTGGCGGTGGCGACATACCTGCAGTATTTTGCCAGGAAATCCGATTGATACGATAACTGCCCCGCCCGTTTAGTCGGTATGTATCATTAGTTGGGAGCGGCTGTCCGCTATGCCGTTTTGGAAATTTCAGAAAGGCAGGCGTGCTGCCCACGCATTCGGTATCGGAAGGCAGCCTGCACTTTTCCGCCGCTCGAACATTGCCTTGTCCAACCCTTGTTCACTGATTCAAAGGACGATTCATGAAACCTTCATTCCGAAAAACCATCTATGCCACTGCGGCTGCCACCGTTTTGCTGGCCACCCCTGCCTTCGCCGCACGCGGGCATCAACAGACTGAAAAGCAGCCTGCACCCGCTGCTGCACGGGCTTCTTCATCGGTCGAGCAGAAATTCCATCGCGCGGTGCAGGCCTTTGACCGCCGCGATTATGTGACGGCGTTACCCGTATTGCGCGAACTGGCGGCGCAGGGGCATGCCCAAGCGCAATATCGGCTGGGACAGATGTACCATTTCGGTTTGAAAACGGAACAGGATTATCGCCAAGCCATTCATTGGTATGGAAAATCTGCTGCGCAGGGCGACTCCTACGCACAGTTCAATTTGTGCCTTATGCACACCGAAGGAATAGGCGTGGCACGGGATTACCGCCAAGCCGCCGATTGGTGCCGCAAATCGGCGCAACAAGGGCACGCCAACGCACAATATTTCTTGGGCATGATGTACGATGAAGGCAAAGGCGTGGCGCAGGACGCTCGGCAGGCATTGGATTGGTACCGCAAATCGGCGGAACAAGGTTTTGCACCCGCCCAATACAGTTTGGGCATGATGTATTTCCAAGGGCGCGGCACAGCGCAAGACAATGGTCAAGCCAAAATTTGGCTGGAAAAAGCCGCTGCACAAGGCGATGCGGACGCGCAACGCGTCCTGCAGGAAATAAACCGTAGCGAACGATAAGCCTGCACCGCATTGCAAACGGCCGTTCGGTGCACAAAACAGAGTGCAGGCTGCTTTTCCGATGTTCAGGCAGCCTGCACATTCTTCATCTTCAAAACAAAATCATTGCCGCCGTTCCCGCGCAGACAAAATGCGGCGGGAAATAGGCTGGGGTCGTATCCATGAAAAAAATTCTATTTCTTTTGTTGTTCGGCGCGGCATTGTCCGCCCGTGCAGACGAACCGTTTGTCGGAATGTATCGGCACGATGACGCGGACATCACCGCCCGGCTGTTGCTGCTGGACAAACAGCGTTTTTGCTTCGCCCTTTCGGCCGGCGGCATTGATATGCACACAGGCGGCTCGTGGCAGAAAATGGACGGGCAAAACGGTAGCATCCGCCTGAGGCTGACAGAAAAACACCTGGGGCTGCCTGTGTTGGTTATGGTGGCCAATCCTGAGATGGACGCGGAAACGCTGGCAGAAACGCAGCAAATGTTCGGCAACGAAAAAAGGGTAGTGTTTTTGGCGCCGCTGGTTTTGCTGGATGCTATCGGCATCAACCCCGCATTGGCATTCGGCACAAAGGCGGATTGGCCGGCCGCAGGCGCGTTTAAGCCGCTGTTTGCCGAAGGGCAGGGCATTGAAAGAAATGTCAAAGTACCGATGCCCGACAATACACGTTACGTGTTTGTGCGTTCGGAAGATGACACGCAGATATTCCGTTTTTCGGTCGGCCAAAGCCAGTATGTGCGGCTGAATCCCAATGAAAATGAACAGGCAAGGCGCGAAACTTTGGATTTTGAATTGGCGTTCGACCGCAAAACACGCCGCCTGACCCATCTGAAAAACGGCACGCTGCACCATTTGGGTCGGCCTGAAAAACTGTCGCCCCAAGCGCAGGAAAACGCCTGGGCGCAATGCGAACCGAAAATTCCCCGCGAAATGGTCAGAACCGTGCGGGGAACCGAGCGGACGCTGCTCTTGCCTGATGTATTGCCGCAGCGCTAAACAGGCATTTAGGCAGCCTGCACTTGCTGTTGCCGAATATGGATAGTTTCATGGCGTATCACCGTCATGCTCATTATAAAAGGCAGCTTGCACTCAAAAATATCTTTACTAAACAAATATATGAATACCGACAATATCCAAGCCCAATTCAACGCCGTCTCCGAACAATACGACCGCCAACGCCAAGCCCTGATTCCCTGTTTTCACGATTTTTACGGCATGGCAGTGCGGCTGGCGCGGCAGGCTGGGAATGTGCGGCACATTTTGGATTTGGGCGCAGGCACGGGGCTGATGAGCGCCATGCTGCTGCCCGCGTTCCCGAATGCCCGCTTCACGCTGGCGGATGTGTCCGCGCACATGCTGGACAAGGCGCGGCAGCGGTTTGCAGGGCGGCCGCAGTTTGATTTTTTGGAATGCGCCTTTGCCGATTTGGATTTGCCGTTGCAATCGGTCGATTTGGCCGTGTCGGGATTGGCCATCCACCATTTGGACGACGAAGGCAAGCAGCAGCTTTTCCGCCGCGTGTTCCAATGGCTCAAACCGAACGGCTGGCTGATCAATGCCGACCAGGTGCTGGGCGAGAATGCCGCCGCCGAAGCCTTGTACACCGCCGCGTGGCGCGAACACGTCCTGACCGATACGTTTTTGGACGATGCGGCAAAAGCCGCCGCCTTCGAGCGCATCAAATTGGACAAAATGGCGACATGGCGCGCGCAGGAAGCATGGCTGAAACAAGCCGGCTTTCCGCAGCCCGCCGTGTATTACCAATACTATAATTTCATTGTGTTCGCCGCGCAGAAACCGTGATTTGGGCGCGTGCGCAAAAACATTTATAATATCCAATGTTTTTTCCCCTATGGCGGCAGCGGAAAGTGCAGGCTGCTTTTTTGCCGTCGGACAGAATTTTATCCAACAGAATCAAGGAACGAAGATGAACCTGAAACCGCATACCTACCCGAAAGACATCTACACCGAAGGCGATGCCGACAGCAACACGCTCGCCCATCTGGGCCCGTTGGCCGCGCTGGCCGGCATTTGGCAGGGCGACCAAGGCATGGACACTAGCCCGAAAGCAGACGGCCCGGAAGATTCCGCCTATATCGAACGCGTGGAAATGCAGCCGATTGACGCACAGGCCAACGGCCCGCAAATCTATTACGGCCTGCGTTACCACATCCATATTGTCGAACCGGGCGAAGTGGAAACCTTCCACGACCAAGTGGGCTACTGGCTGTGGGAACCTGCCACGGGCAACCTGATTCAAACGCTCACCATTCCGCGCGGCCTGACCGTGATGGCCACCGGCAACGCCGCTGCCGATGCGAAAACCTTCACCGTAACCGCAAAACGCGGCGCGAATGTGAACGGCATTTCCTCCAATCCGTTTTTGGAAGAATCGTTCCGCATGGAAAGCTACACCATCACCGTTACCGTGCACGACGACGGCACTTGGTCGTATGAGCAGAATACCGTGATGACGGTGCCGAACTACGACAAACCGTTCGAGCACACCGATTTCAACACACTGCACAAAGTCGGCGAAGCCACGCCCAACCCGACCGCATTGGCCGAACAGCAATCCTAACCATAGTGCAGGCTGCTTTTGGCGGCCATCATCCGCCCGTTCAAAAGCAGCCTGCACATGGATGATATGGAACACACATGACCAAACTACCCGAATTCAGCCCCGAACTTTCGCACGAAGAACGCGATTTCCTGCAAAAAATCCGCGAATTGGTGCAAGACGACAACCAAACCGTCGATTTCGACTATCTGCGCCAAACCGCGCCCACCGACCACAAAGGCATCTTCTGGCTTTCTTTTGCCTGCGAACTTTGTGTCCAGCCGCCGTCGGGCAGCTTGGATATCCGCGAAAACGGCCGCCTGCGCGTGGCTTTGCGGATTTTATACGCGCTGCTGCAAAGTAACCGGCAGTTTCCCGAAGTGTGGGCGCAGCGGCTGATTGCGCTGAATTACTGGGTGGCCGGCCGCGAAGCCTTTGCCCGCGCATTGGCCACCGCAGGCGAAACCGAGCGCGCCAACGAAGTGTTTGCCGATGCGCACAAGGCGAAAAACGAACTGTATTCCACCTTGGAAAACGCGCTTGCCCTGTTCCCTGATGACGAATGGTTTGCCGATTTCCGTGACAACCATCTGCCGGACGAGAATGTGGAATTGAAGGACGCGGAAGCCGAACCGGTCATCACCGTGTCGAAAGATTGAGCCGCGTTGCCGTATGCCGAAGGTGCAGGCTGCTTTTATGGCGTGTGAGCCGCAGGCAGCCTGCACATTTTCCGAATAACCCGTTGCCTTTATTGCCCGTTCCTGCTTTATGATTCCCCAAGACTTCGTTGACGACCTGCTGGCCAAAACCGATATTGTCGATGTCATCGACCAATACGTTCCGCTGAAAAAGGGCGGGGCGAACTATATGGCGTGCTGCCCGTTCCACAAAGAAAAATCGCCCAGCTTTTCCGTGAGCCCCAGCAAGCAGTTTTACCATTGCTTCGGCTGCGGCGCGCACGGGTCGGCCATCGGCTTTGTGATGGAGCACCAAGGTTTGGGCTTTGTCGAAGCCGTGCAGCTTCTGGCCGACCGCGTGGGCATGAGCGTGCCCAATGTTCGCGAAGAAAACCCGCAGGCCGCCGCCCAGCGTGCCGCCAAAAAACAGCAACAGCAAACGCTGGAACAGGTGGTGCAGGCAGCCTGCACGTTTTACGAACAGCAACTGCCGCGTTCGCCGCAGGCATGGCAATATGTGACGGGACGCGGTCTGTCGCCCGAAATCATCGCGCATTACGGCATCGGCTACGCGCCCGAAGGCTGGTCGCCGCTGGCCCAAGTGTTCCAGCCTTATCCGAGCGTTGCACTGATAGACAGCGGCATGGTGCTGGACAACGAAGGCCGCCAATACGACCGCTTCCGCCATCGCATCATGTTCCCCATCCGCAATATTTCGGGGCAGGTCATCGGCTTCGGCGGCCGCGTGCTGGACGATTCCAAACCCAAATACCTTAATTCGCCCGACACGCCCCTGTTCGACAAAGGCAAAAACCTGTACGGTCTGCACGAAGCGCGCCAAGCCGTGAAAGACGCGGGACGCATTCTGGTGGTGGAAGGCTATATGGACGTGGTGGCGCTGGCACAATTCGGCGTGGGCTATGCCGTTGCCGCGCTGGGCACGTCAACCACCGCCGAGCACATTAAACTCCTGTTCCGCCAAACCGACCACGTTTATTTCTGTTTCGATGGCGACGCGGCCGGCCGCAAAGCCGCATGGCGCGCGCTGGAAAACGCCCTGCCGCAGCTCAAAGACGACAAAACCCTGTCGTTCCTGTTCCTGCCGCCCGAACACGACCCCGACAGCTTTATCCGCCAATACGGACGCCAACGCTTTGAAGACGCGCTGCTGCACGAAAGTAAGCCCTTGTCGCACTATTTTTGGGAAACGCTCACCTCAGGTGCCGAACCCGAAACCCAAGAAGCCAAGGCCGAGCTGGTCAAACACGCCGCGCCCTTGTTGCGCCAAATCACGCAGGCGCCCACATTGTCGTATTTGCTGCGCCAAGAGCTCAGCGAGAAAACCGGCATCGACCCGAATAATTTGGCGCAACTGATGGGGCAGACCGCGCCGCAGCGTCATGTCGCCGCCAAAAGCTACCAACTGCCGCGCGAAAGTTACAGGCAGCCTGCACCCGCCACGCTGCTGCAACAGCAACTGCGCACCCTGCTGTTTAACGCGGAATGGGCGGAATACGTTTTCTTCCCCGATTATCTCGATATTTCGGACGAGCTGGCCTGCCTGCTCGATTTGGCCAAGCTCTACCGCCAACGTCCGCTTACCGCCGCGCAGGCGCTGGAACATTTCCGCCAGTCGCCGCATTTTGCCATTTTGGACAGCGTGTTCGCCCACGCCGCCGAAGCCGACAGCATTAACGATAACGGCGCGGAAAAATTGCAGGAATTTCAAGACGGCATGCGCAAAATCGTCCAGAAGGCGCAAACCGAACACATCAACCGCCTGCGGCAGAAACCGCAGCTTTCGCCCGATGAAAAGAAACTGCTGATTAGCCTGCTGACCATGAAATAGAACGAAAAAAGCAGCCTGCACCTTCCCATTTGAGAAAGTGCAGGCTGCTTTTGTATGCTAACGGACGGTTAATCCAGTTTGGCCGCCACATCACGCAGCGCGGTGCGCAGGCCTTCTTCAATGACCGGATGGTAGAATGCCAAATCCAGCATTTGCGGTACGGTCAGTTGCAACTGGTGTGCCCAAGCCAGCAGGTGGGCGAGGTGTTCCGCCGCCGGGCCGACCATTTCCGCACCTAAAAGGCGGCCGGTGGCTTTTTCGGCATACACGCGCAGATGGCCTTGATTGACCAGCATCACACGGCTGCGGCCTTGGTTTTTGAACGATACTTCGCCCACGGCAACGCGCTGCTCGAATTCTGCGCCGAACTGCTGCTGCAAAGTGGCGAAACGGTTGCCGACAGAAGCGATTTGCGGATTGGTGAACACCACGCCAATCATGCTACGGCGCAGGCCTTCGCGGATATCGGGGAAGCGGCCTGCATTTTCGCCGGCAATCTTGCCTTGGTCGGCCGCTTCATGCAGCAGCGGCAGTTGGTTGGACGCATCGCCGGCAATGAAAATGTGCGGCACGCTGGTTTGCATGGTGCGCGGATGGGCAATTGGCACGCCACGCGCATCGCGTTCGATATTGATGTTTTCCAAGCCGATATTATCGACATTCGGGCGGCGGCCGGCGGCAGCGAGCAGATAGTCCGCCACAAACACGCCGCTTTCGCCGTTCTCCGACCATTTTACTTCCACTTTACCGTCCGCATTGAGCGCGACTTCGGTTTCGGCATTCAGGTGCAATGGCAGTTCCGCGCCGAAAATTTCTTTGGCCTGCTCGGAAACCACGGGGTCGGAAATACCGCCGATGGCGCCGCCTACGCTGAAAATTTCCACGCGCACGCCCAAGCGTTTCAAGGCCTGGCCCAGTTCCAAGCCAATCACGCCCGCGCCGAACACGGCAACGCTTTCGGGCAGCGTGTCCCAAGAGAACACGTCGTCGTTCACAATGCATTTGTCGCCCAAGGCTTCCCATTGCGGGAAAATGGCAGGGCGCGAACCGGTGGCGATGACGATGCGCTCGGCGCGGATTTGCGTGTGGTCGTCAATTTGCACGGTGTGCTCGTCCAGCAGGCGCGCGTTGCCCATGATGCGTTTGCTTTCGTCCCAAGCCAGCACGTCTTCCACCACGAAGCCGACGAAACGGTCACGTTCCGCTTTCACACGCGCCATGACTTCTTTGCCGTTCACTTGCACGGAATCTTTGTCCAAATGCACGCCGAACGGGTCGGTGTGCAATGCGTGGTGGCGTGCTTCTGCGGCGGCAATCAACAATTTTGACGGCATGCAGCCGACGCGCGCGCAAGTAGTGCCGTAGGTGTGGTTTTCAATCAGGTAAACATTTTGCGTATGCAGCAGCGCATTACGGAACGCGCCCATGCCGGCCGTGCCGGCGCCAATCACGACAACATCTGCGGTCAATTTTTTCATTTTGCGATTCCTTAAAACAACGGGTTAAGAAAAAGAGTTACTCAGGCAGCCTGCATTCGTCCAAAGTGCAGGCTGCCTGAATAACCCTGGGATTATTCAGGGAAATGAGGGCAGAAAAGGAGGAAAAACTGCCTTCATTTCAAAGGGTGGCCGCCAATGATGGCCGGTAGCCGGTCATCAGCGCGTCCGATACTTATTTTTTGGCGAAGTATGCTTCCAAATCGTCGCTGCCGCCAATGTATTTGCCGCCGATGAACACTTGAGGCGCGGTGGCTTTGCCAGTGATGGCGCGAACGGAAGTGATGGATGCATCGCGACCCAGCACGATTTCTTCGTAAGCGTAGCCTTTTTCTTTCAACAAAGCTTTGGCTTTGGCGCAGAATGGGCAGCCTGGTTTGGTGATGATGGATACAGACTCGTGCGGAACCCAAGTCGGGTCGATGTATTTCAGCATGGTGTCGGCATCGGAAACTTCAAACGGGTCGCCGTCTTTCACGGGTTCGATGAACATTTTTTCGATTTTGCCGTCTTTCACCAGCATAGAGTAACGCCAAGAGCGGTCGCCGAAGCCCAGTTGCTCTTTGCTGACCAGCATGCCCATGCCTTTGGTGAATTCGCCGTTGCCGTCTGGTACGACGATGATGTTTTCGGCTTCTTGGTCAGCCAACCAAGCGTTCATCACGAAAGTGTCGTTCACGGAAATGCAGACAATGCTGTCCACGCCGCGTTTTTTAAATTCGGCGGCCAATTCGTTGTAGCGTGGCAGGTGGGTAGAAGAGCAGGTTGGAGTGAACGCGCCGGGCAGGGAGAATACGGCAACGGTTTTGCCTTTGAACAGGTCGTCTGTGGAAACGTCTACCCAAGCGTCGTCTTTGCGGGTGTGGAATACGACTGAAGGTACATTTTTGCCTTCCAATTCGGCTGCAGTTTTGATTTGAACTGACATATGAAATCTCCAAAATAAGTTTGCGTTGTTGAATGAATGAGCCGCCATTATAAATACTCTGTTGAATTATTTGCAATTTATTATGGCAATAGTATGGGTTGTTTAAAACTATTGAAAATGGACGGGCAATTAAATTTTCAATGTGCCGTGCGCCGTTGCAGGGCGGAAAATATAGTGGATTAAAATAAAAATGAGACAAGGCGGCGAGCCGCAAGGCGTACAAGTTACAAGTAGTACGTCAAGGCGAGCCAACGCCGTATCATTGCCATTTTAATCCACTATAAAGTGCAGGCTGCTTTCGGATTGCCCCAAAGCAGCCTGCACTTTTATTTGGCTATCGACCGGTATTACAGCAGGTCTTTAACGCCGTCTTTTTCGGCTTGCAGTTCGGCCAGCGTTTTGTTGATGCGCTCTTGGCTGAATGCGTCGATTTCCAAGCCTTGTACGATTTTGTATTCGCCGTTTTCACAGGTAACGGGGAAGCCGAATATGGTTTCGGCGGGGATGCCGTATGAACCGTCGGAAGGCACGCCCATGGTTACCCATTTGCCGTTGGTGCCCAGCACCCAGTCGCGGATGTGGTCGATGGCGGCGTTGGCGGCGGAAGCGGCGGAAGACAGGCCGCGCGCTTCGATGATGGCTGCGCCGCGTTTGCCGACGGTGGGCAGGAATACGTTGGCGTTCCAGTCTTGGTCGTTAATCAGGTCTTTCACGCTCTCGCCGCCGATGGTGGCAAAACGGTAGTCGGCGTACATGGTGGGCGAGTGGTTGCCCCAAACGCACAGTTTCTCGATGTCGCGCACGGCTTTGCCGGTTTTTTCGGCCAGCTGGCTGGCGGCACGGTTGTGGTCGAGGCGCAGCATGGCGGTGAAGTTTTTGGCGGGCAGGTCGGGGGCGGATTTCATGGCGATGTAGGCGTTGGTGTTGGCTGGGTTGCCGACCACCAGGACTTTGACGTTGCGGCTGGCGACTTTGTTCAATGCCGCGCCTTGAACGGTGAAGATTTGTGCGTTGGCCTGCAACAGGTCGGCACGTTCCATGCCGGGGCCGCGCGGACGGGCACCCACTAAAATGGCGATGTCGGCGTCTTTGAAGGCGACTTCAGGGTTGTCGGTGGCAATCATGCTGTCGAGCAATGGGAAGGCGCAGTCTTGCAGTTCCATCATCACGCCCTGTACGGCTTTCTGGGCTTGCGGCAAGTCCAGCAGTTGCAGGATGACGGGCTGGTCTTTGCCCAGCATTTCTCCGGAGGCAATGCGGAATAATAATGCGTAGCCGATTTGGCCGGCTGCGCCTGTGACGGCAACACGTACGGGTTTTTTCATAACCAATTCTCCATTAGTGGGTTGAGATTGCAGGCAAGGCAGCCTGCATTGTGTGATTGCGTTAAAAATGGTAAAGCTGGGTCATCATAGCAATTTAGCGTGTGATGTTCAAGGCGTTTTGCCGAGTGCAGGCTGCTTTTATTGCATCAGTTCGTCGGTGATTTTTTGCAGCAGCGCCAGCCGTTCCCAATGGATTTCGCCTTTTTCGGCGGCGGCTTTGAAGGCGCAGTCGGGTTCGGCGCGGTGGGTGCAGTTGTGGAAGCGGCATTGGCCCATCAGCGGGTGCAAATCGGGGAAGTAGCAGGGCAGCTTTTCGGGGGCGAGGTGGTGCAGGCCGAATTCTTGCAGGCCGGGACTGTCGATGAGTTGGGTTTCTTCGTCCAAATCATAAAGCTGTGCGTGGGTGGTGGTGTGCTTGCCCGAATCGAGCGCGGTGGAAATGTCGGCGGTTCTGGCACGGTTGTCGCCCAGCAGCGCGTTGGTAATGGTGGATTTGCCCATGCCGCTTTGGCCGAGCAGGATGTTGGTGTGGTTCCACAAAACGGGCAGCAGGTGGCGCACGTCTTGTTGGGCGGACAATTCGATGACGTTGTAGCCCAATTCGGTGTAGAACGACAGGCGTTCGCGCCAGTGTTCCGTGCCGGGCAGGTCGGTTTTGTTCAATAAGATGACGGCGTTGATTTGTGCGGCTTCGGCGGCGATAAGGGCGCGTTGCAGCAGAGCTTCGCTGGGGGTGGGGGAGGCGGCCATCACAATCAGCAGCTGGGTAACGTTGGCGGCGATGAGCTTGGATTTGTAGGCGTCTTGGCGGTACAGCAGGCTTTGGCGCGGCTGCACGTCTTCGATAACCGCCTGCTCGTCGTTCAGTATGTCGATGCTGACCCAGTCGCCGCAGGCAAAATCGCTGCGTTTGCTGCGCGTGCTGGCTTCGTAAGTGCGTTTGTCGTTCGTGCGGACGATGTAGCGGCGGCCGTAGCTGGTGATGATTTGGGCGGTTTCGTGCATGAATTCTGTCTCCTTCGTCAAGGGCGGTGCATTTGCTACTGTACTCATATTTTCAGGTTTTGCAAAGGTGCAGGCTGCTTTTTGCGGCAATGTCCGTCGATGAAAAAGCAGCCTGCACCCGATGCGTTCAGAACAAATCCACCACTTTCGCAAATACCATCACCACGCCGTAGCCCAGCGGAATGCCGACCAGCAGCCACCGCCACCACACGGCAAAGCCGCCGTGCGAAATCTCTTCCGCCGCCAGATAGGCATCGGACAGCGCGGTTTCGTCGGCAGGATTGCCGCTGTGCGCCGCTTCGGGAATGGTGTGCAGGTGGTGTTTTGCGTGCACCTGTTTGACCAATGCGTTGGCCAGCAGCCCCAAAACCAGCAGGCCGGCCATGATGTACATGGTGATGCTGTATGCCTGCGCCGCCGGCACGCCCGCGTCAATCTGCCCTTGGCGGATATAGTTCACCAACACGGGGCCTAGCACCGCCGCCAGCGACCACGCCAGCAGGATTCGGCCGTGAATCGCGCCCACTTGGTAAGTGCCGAATAAATCGCGCAGATACGCCGGAATGGCGGCAAATCCGCCACCGTACATGGAAATAATCACGCAGAAGCCGATAATGAACAGGGCTTTGCTGCCGCTTTCGCCCAAGCTCGGAATCAGGCAGTACAAAATGGCGCCCAGCACGAAAAAGACGGTATAGACGTTTTTGCGCCCCAGTTTGTCGGAAATGGACGACCAGAAAAAGCGCCCGCCCATGTTGAACAGGCTCAAAAGCCCCACGAACCCGGCCGCTGCCGCCGCACTCACTGCCGCGTCCGCGCCCACCGAAGTTTCGGAAAACAGCTCCTGAATCATCACGCTGGCCTGCCCCAAAACGCCGATGCCCGCGGTAATGTTCAGGCACAGGGTGCAGAAGAGCAGCCAAAACTGCGGCGTTTTCACCGCTGCGGCCGCGCTGACGTTTTGCGTGCCGCTTGTTTGAGCCTTGCCCGACGGCGCAATGTAGCCCTTCGGTTTCCAGCCATCTGCGGGGATTCGGATGGTGAATACGCCGAACAGCATGAGCGCGAAATACAGCACGCCCAGCACCACAAATGTTTCTGCCACGCCGACGGAATGTGCATCGGCAAACGTGTGCATCAGCACCACCGAGAGCGGCGAGGCCAGCATTGCACCGCCGCCGAAACCCATAATCGCCAAACCGGTGGCCATGCCGGGTTTGTCGGGGAACCACTTCATCAGCGTGGACACGGGGCCGATGTAGCCCAGCCCCAAGCCCACGCCGCCAATCACGCCGTTGCCCAAATACACCAACCAGATGTTGTGGACATGCACACCGAATGCGGCCACCAGAAAGCCCGCGCCGAAGCAGCAGGCAGCCACAAACATGGCTTTGCGCGGGCCTACGCGCTCCATCCAAGTGCCGAACAGCGCGGCGGAAGCTCCCAGCACCGCCAAAGCAATGCTGAACACCCAGCCCACCGTGGCGAGCGCCCAGTCTTCCGGTGCGGAATGGGTGATGCCGATGAGCTTGGTCAGTGGCGCGTTGAAGACGGAATAGGCGTAAATCTGCCCGATGGAAAGGTGCACTGCCAATGCGGCCGGCGGCACGAGCCAGCGGTTGAACTGCATGGGGGCGATGGAATGGCGGCGGTCCAGGAACGACATGGTTTTCCCTTTGCGAAGTGGAGGTTGATGGGGTTTTATTCTTAATTGTGGATATGGATGGGACAAAAAAGTGCAGGCTGCTTTTTTATCTTCAAAAGCAGCCTGCACTCATGATTGGGCGATGCTGCCGAAATCATGACGGCACGTTATGCGCCATATACAGGGTTTTTGTCGCACAGGGCTTTGGCTTTGGCCGCCACTTGTGCCAGATTGGCTTCGTCGGTCGGGTTGTCCAACACGTCTGCCACCAGATTGGCCAGCTCGCGCGCATCGGCTTCGCTGAAACCGCGTGTGGTAATCGCCGCTGCGCCGACGCGGATGCCGCTGGTGACGAACGGTTTTTCGGGGTCGTTCGGGATGGCGTTTTTGTTAATGGTGATGTGCGCTTTGCCCAAGGCTTCTT